>Ga0207689_10001985_pt1 | contig 19327 bp, 17 predicted proteins | sample KBSMisM52_FD_184312 | JGI IMG/M metagenome (GOLD analysis project Ga0207689, IMG submission 184312) | Miscanthus rhizosphere microbial communities from Kellogg Biological Station, Michigan, USA - KBS Miscanthus M5-2 (SPAdes) (version 2) | ecosystem: Host-associated > Plants > Roots >... | reverse complement strand
GATGTGTATTTTGCGACCCGCTACCTGCAGCTTCGTGATGATGTCGCAGACGAAGGCGAGAATCGTTCGACCCTGGCAACGCTGGAACGGCTGGAAGCCAACGGCTCGTTAGAAACGCGAAACTTCGAAGCGCTCAGCCAGGGATACGAACTGCTTCGTTCGGTTGATCATCATCTGCGTCTCATTGTCGGCAAAGTTGCCGCGTTGCCGGCGATTGATTATCCGGTCTTCAAGGAGATTGCCAGGCGCCTGGATTTCGCCACACCTGACGAACTCGGCGAAACTTTGCGCACGCGGATGGCTGCGATTCGTGAGGCTTACGATCGAATAACCGTCGCATAATCTTCCACCCATGATGGTGCGTTAGTTTGAAAGCGCCAAAGGTGCTTTCAAAACCAAATCATCCCGACGTTACGCGTCGGAAATTTTCGCCATACCTCCTAAGCATCTTGCTCGGTGGCGCCAGTTGCCTCATACCAGCAGCGCGTGCACCACTGGTGAGTTCCCTGACGCTCAGCAGCCTCGTAGTCAGCTGAGGCCGGCAGGCGCTTCACCACTTCCTGTTCCTCAGCGCTCAATTCTTCCCACGCTTGCATGACGCCTTCCTGACAGCGCGGACAGCTTCTACCTATGTTCACCGGCGACACCCCTTCGCAACAAAAATTGATTGTTTACGTAAATTTCTTAATCGTGTAACTTAGCTTTAGGTTCTTGGGTTTACAACGGATTGTCAACCTCGAGCATCAACAATCAGGGAGCGTAAAGGACAGAGAATGTTTCGAATCAAAGCATCGTACACAGGTCAGCTGGAGCTGAAAACCACCTTGGAACGCGCGCGCGAGTTCTTTGGCGAGCTGAGAAACTTCGCCGATTTGATGCCCGGCATCGAGGGTATTCGTAGCGAATCCGGCGGCATCATGCGCTGGAAAGTGCGCGCCGAGGTCCCCGTAATTGGTTCAGTCCAGGCTAGCTTTGCGGTACGGAAAACAGAAGATGGTCCCGATCGGCTCGAATGGTCGCCCGCCGGTTCGGAGAATAAAAACTATCTGCGTTATGCGGCGGCTTTTGAAGTGCGCGGGCACAACGTATTGATCAAGGTATCGCAGCATGTGGAATTGCGCCGGGCGCACGCCAGGGAATTGCACCGACTGGCCGCTCTGGTTGGTGAAGGCGCGATCAGTTCAGAAATGCAAAAACGAGTCGGCGAGATGATAAGGACTTTCCTCGAGCGGGCGCAGGCGAAGCTTGAAGCCGAGTCGGGTATTGAGCAGGAGGCGGTTTCCTAGAACAAGCGCCCGATCGTAGCCGCGGATTTACAAAAATAAACGCGGATCAGATGGTCAATAGGTTCACGGACGAACCAATTGAAGCGTTTCTGATCCGCGTTTATCTGTGTAAGCCGCGGCTACTTGTGTCCGTACGAAATCATGTTCGCAAACATGCGATAAGCTCCCGGCACCCCGGCGCGCAACTCGCGATACCAGACCATGCTCGTGTAAATGTAATTCCCCTTGCCATGTTGGGCCACCAGCAACCCACCGATTAGCGGCGGCTCGCCCGGATCGTTAGTTGAGAAGATCTCTGTATAGTGCTGATCCCATTGCTTCGGATAGTAGAGCCCGCGCTCTTGTATCCAATTCGAAAAGTCTGCCGGCGAAATTCTATTGGGAGAGTTAAGCAGTGGGTGACGTGTCTGAATAAAGGTGATGGGCGCGGTCTCATCGGTTACGCGCTTGTCGTCAAGAATAATCGGATAGGGTGCGAGCTGCGGCCGGTTTTTCTTTTCGTCGGGGTTCCATTCGTTGTCTTTGTGGTAGAAAACAATCAACGTTCCACCTGCCTGAACGAAGTCGAGCAAACGGGAATTCGCCGCGACCAATTCCGGATGTGCTTCATACCCCCGATTGTCGATGATGATGGTGCTGAATATCGAGAGATCCGCACTCTTGATTTCGTCGACGGTCAGCGCTTTGGAGGATACTCCCAACGCCGCGAGTGAATGTTCGAGCGTTTGATCAAAACTGGGGACGTATCCAACCCGAAGATTCTGGACGACTCGCGCGGCGCTATAGACTACCGGCACGGATCGCTTTGTGATTAAGTCAGTCGAATCGGCGCCTTTGATGGAGAAGTCCACCGAACCAGAGCTTCTCCGTTCTTTCAGGGTTTCCCGGTCGGCTCCGGCATCGTGAATTGAGATCGTGTCGTCGCGTTGCTCGTTTGGTCCAAGAACCAATTGATAAATTGCAGTACGAGTGCGAGCGCCGTTTGCCGCCCCTATTTCCATAGTTCCGCGAAATGGCGTTGCCAGATGATTTACCAGCCCAACTCTGAAGGTGTCACACCAGCCCAATGTTTCTTCAGTTCGTACGCAGGGCGACGGCCAGATGCGTTTGATCTCTACCGCCGGGACGACCGGCAAAGCGAGTTCCGCGTGTAACGAGAACTTAGCGCCGTCGAAGTCGACAAGGGCGGTGGCTTCGAAATGTTTGCCCAGGAAAAGTCCGTCATAAAGATGTTCTTCCTGAGGAACCGTTAAGGTGGCGTTCTTCGGTGTCGCGCTATCAACGTTGACATTCGTTTCCGTGTCAGGCAACAGAACGTCGGCTGGATCCAGGCGCACTGGCTCACCCCAACCATTGAATCGAAGATCGTCCACGTGAACAGCACGCGTACCTGGATTCGCAAAATCAATCGAAAAAGTGGACTGGACGCCCGGCACCAGCACCGTATCGCGCGAGCTGAGCGTTATAGAAATACCGGTGGCTACTGCCAGAGCCCGGTCTGAGCGTGATTCGAACAGGCGAAAGCGTTCCTGATCGCCTGTTGGCAATGACAGCAGACCCCTGCTGGCGCGCCAGCCAATCAAAACAGCGAGCACACGGTCCGGCCGGTCGACAAAGCTGGCTAACGGACGGCCCTCAATCTTTGGCGGTGTAATAGATGGAATTAACGTGGCGGGCAGTTCCAGACCAGCTAACGGCGTACCCGCATCCTGCGGCAAAGTTGGAACGCCGGCGGCCTCGCGCAAGAGCCGATAACGAATCAACGGCAGTTTTCCCGTCTCGATTCGTCGCGCTCGCATTAGATCCTTAATCGATTTTGGCCACGGTCCCTGTGTCGCGTGTTGCTGAAGCGCCGCGAGCGCTTGCTCCGCGTACGACGTACCGCGCACGGGATCGACTTCATTTGGATCAATCGCGAAAACTTTCTCAGCTTCGGCGGCGGGCTTCTGAGCGTTTGCTCCAAAGATGCGCACATACAATCGCTGGATTTGCCAGGGTTTGACCTGCCCCAGTTGCTCGGGAAAACGCTTCGAATCCGCGGCAGCGTCGAAGGCTTCGATGATCAGCCGGCCAGTGGCTTGATGATGTCCATGTCCGCTGGTTGTATCGTGGTTCGTAATGACGACGTCCGGACGCAACTCGCGAATTTTCAAGACCATTCTTCGCAGCGCTTCGTCGTGCCCCCAAACCTTGAAGGCCTCGTCTGCCGATTTCGAAAACCCAAAATCTTTTAGACCGAGGAAGTAAGGCTCCGAGCCTTGTATCTTTGCTGCCCTCATGGTTTCCTGCGCTCTTATTACGCCCAGTTCTTCATAGAGCTCAGGCCCGACGGCGTTCTGCCCGCCTTCGCCGTAAGTCGAAAACAGACTTACGGTGTGCGCCCCATCTCTCCGTCTCAGGACCGTTAGCGTCGTGCCATCTTCATCGTCCGGGTGTGCTGCGACGCACATCACCGTCCAGGTGTTGGTGAGATCGATCAGCGCCTGATGAAGCTCGGCCTTGTTAAGAGGCTGAGTGGTTTGCAGTGGTGTGGGCGAAGGCTCCTGAGCGCGGGCTGGACTAAAAGGACCACCGGCCAATGAAAGCGAGAATGCGACGAGCAGGAAGTATGAAGCGAGTCGTCGCGGGAAGTATTTCCTAACCATGGTGTTATTAAGTTTCATCAATAAGTAGCTATAACTCGATCTCATATCCATCGGGGTCAGACACATAGGCGAACGGCATTCCGGGCGTAAATTCACCGCGCTTCTTCAACGCACCGCCAGCGGCAACAACTTCATGGATAGCGTGCTCGAGGTCGTCCTTATTTTCCAGTTGTAAACCGAAGTGAAGAATGCCGCCGCCGGCTCCGGTCGCATGTCCTTCCTCCGCCTGGTGTAAAGCGATCATGTCGTTGGAGCCGGGCGTGTTTAGGAATACCAGGCCGTCACCGGCCCAAAACCTCACTTCCATTCCAAACACCGTCTGGTAGAAAGCAAGCGAGCGCTGAATATCCCTAACCATGAGATGAAGGTGCGTCAATCCGAGGGTCTTGATCATGTTTGAACTCCCAATCCGCAGCTACGCTCGCGAGCGTTCCAGGCGCGCGGCAATCGTCATAATCACTCCAATCATCAGCATCAGTACTACGCCGTACGCCGCTGCCGTGCCCAAATTGAAATCGCGTAGCTCGGAGGCAATCGCGATCGAGACGGGGCGATTTGTGGGTACAAACACCAACACCGAAGCCACATATTCGCCCAGCGCAATCACAAAAGCCAGCAGCGTTCCGGCGATGGCACCCGGCCAGATGAGCGGAAGCGTAACGCGCGTGAACCTTTGCCACCAACTGGCCCCCAAACTCGCAGCGGCTTCCTCAAGGGTCGCATCGAGTTGTTCCATACTAGCCTGCACCGCGCGCACCACCAGCGGCATGAAGCGGAGAAAATAAATTACCGGCAAAATCCAAAACGTGCCGACAAGTATGAAAGATCCCAGCAACAATGAAGGTTGACCGTACGACTCGGCAATGGCAACTGCGACGACCGTTCCCGGCAGCGCCCAGGGAACCAGTATCAGCCACGAGAGCAGTCGTTTCAGTTTTCGAATTCCCTTACGCGCAAGCAAAGCTGCTACACAGAAACTCCACAGCAGTGCCGCGCCGGCGGCTATTGCTGACATCGATAAGCTGTTAAGAAAAACTTCGCTCGCGCGTGAGTCGGAAAATATTTTTAGATAGTTGGCGAAGGTGTAGGCGGTGGGCAACGTTTGCGTGGTCCAGTTTCCTTCGCGGGCAAAGCTGACGAGCAGCAGCGTTGCGACCGGCAGGACGAGTAACAGCGAAAAGAACACGCCGCAGGCGATCGCCAGGTTGCGGGTGCCGCCGCGCGCAATCGCCTGCCGTTTTTTTGTTGAACCTTTCATCGCCGCCGCCGCAAACTTCCGCGTTCCTTCATAGCGCTGAAAGAAAAAGAGCGCGCTTAGCGAAATCGCCGCCAGTATCACCGTTTCCGTTATGGCCAGACTCGCATCTCCGCGTTGTCGCGCCGTGTAAATCTCCAGCGTCAGCACGCGCACGCCGCCACCGAAGAGAAGCGGCGCGCTGAAGGAAGCCATGGAAGTCATAAAGGTCAGCAGAGCCGCGGCAATCAACGAGGGCGTGAGCTGAGGCAAAAGGATTCGCGTGACGACGCGCGTGCGGCTGGCTCCCAAACTTCGCCCAGCCTCAGCCAGCGCCGCGTCAATTCTGGTCAAACCCGCTCCGGTCAAGACGTAGAAGAACGGATACATCGTGTAAACGTGAAAAAGTAGCAGGGCCGGCCAGCCGCGCAATGACCACGGAGAGTGGTCAAGGTGAAATGCTGTTTGGACAAGACGAGCCAGAATTCCTGACTCGCCACAGAGAAAAATAAAAGCGACTGTGCCGACCAAAGGCGGTAGAACCAGCGGCAACGCCGCTAGCATTGCGAACACGCGCCGGGCTGGAAATGAGTAGCGCTCAAAAAGAAACGCGAGCGGAACGCCGACTGCTGCGCAAAACAAAACGGTCAGAACCGAAACGCCGACACTCGCCACGATTGATTCGAGCACAATTGCCTGCGAGAGCGCCTGAACATAGTTGGCCAGCGACCAAGTTCCGTTTTGCTGGAACGAGGCAACGACGACGTGAATGTTTGGATAGATGACGCCATAGAGGAGAACGATAGCGACGATCAAAAAAAGTATTAGCCGCGGCGAGGGCTTCGGGGCTTTGCCGTCTGAGGTGCGGTGGTGGCTGCGCCCCACCGACAATGGCCGCTCTTCATTCATATGGGCTACGCACTAAGCTGGGGCATCCATACACTAAGCGCGCTGACGGAAGCTCATGGACCTACCGCACCTCAGGCGGCATAGCCGCGTTCTCGGCACTGCGCGTTCAGGCCGCGCCTGTCAGTGGATGTCCCGGCTTCTCCTGGGTCATTCATTCTTGAGAAGTGCAATTCGCTCGGGTGGCAACGCCACGGTGATCGCATCTCCGACAGCAAGCCCGTCGGCGTCCAATGCCAGCGCTTCGAGAGTGAGGCCGTTTGCATCCAGCTTTAGGCTGGAGGTCGCGCCGGCGAAGTTGATTTCCCGCACCGTAGCCGGCAAAGCGTTTTCAAGTCTCGCGTGAGAATTCGTAACCATGACATGCTCAGGCCGGATTGCCAGGATGCAAGGTTGATTCAGAGGCACGAGATTTTTGTCAGCAACCGGAATCCGGACAATGTGACCACCGTCGAGAGTTTTGAATTCGCCGATCTCCTCCTTGCTTGAACTCAATCGCATCGCTCGAATCAAATTGTTTCGTCCCAAAAACTTGCCCACAGAAAGTTGGGCCGGATGCTCATACAGATCACGCGGCCGGCCGGTCTGCAAAATGCGGCCGCCCACCATCACGCTAATGCGATCGCAGAGTGCGAAAGCCTCTTCCTGATCGTGGGTTACGTAAACTGCGGTCAAGCCGAGCCGGGTGACGAGCTCACGCAATTCGCCACGCGTTTCCTCGCGCAAGGTCACGTCAAGATTTGAAAGCGGCTCATCAAAAAGCAACAACGCTGGTTCGATAGCAATGGCGCGGGCAATTGCCACTCGCTGCTGTTGACCGCCGGACAGTTCATCGACTCGGCGCCTCTCATAACCCGGCAGCTGCACCAGCTCCAGAGCGCTCTTGACGCGTTCCATGATTTCGTTCTTCGGTTTATGACGGGCGCGCAAACCGAAGGCAACGTTTTCCAAAACGTTTAGGTGCGGGAAGAGGGCATAGTTCTGAAAGACCATACCGAAGCCGCGTTTCTCTGCCGGCAGGTTCGTTATCTTAGTGTCTTCGAAGCTAATGGTGCCGGAGTCGGGTTGTTCCAAACCGGCAATCATTCTGAGGGTGGTTGTTTTGCCGCAACCGGAAGGGCCGAGCAAGCCGAAAAACTCACCGCGCTCGACGTCAAGCGACACCTCGGACACCGCTGGGGTCTTGTCGAAGCGCTTGGAAAGATTTTTGAGAGAAAGCAGAGGCATCTTAGGAGTTTTTCCACAGATTACGGAGATTACGCAGTCTACACAAACTCAGCTCACTTGCTTCTGTGTATTCTGCGTAATCTGCGCACTACTTCTTACTGCGCCCGCGAATCTCAGTATCCCAGTAACGCATCCAGTCACCACTCTGTTTGCGCAGCAAATCCCAGTCGAGCGGCATCTCGTTCACGCGTTCATTCATCCACGCCGGTAGTTGCGCGCGATCGATGTCGTTGCGCAAGGGAATTCGATAATACTTCTTTGCGGCCAGCACCAGGCTTTCCTGCGTAGTAACGAATTCATAGAAGGTGCGGGCCTCCGCTTCATTGGGGCCACCACGGACAATCGCAATGCCGTCCGTTATTACCGGCGTACCGCTGGCTGGAAACACGTAGCCGATTGGGAAACCTCTTTGCTCCTTGTATAGCCACACATCGGGAAGGTTCCACAAGCTAATAACGCCTTCGCGGCGAACCAGTTTCTGCATCATTAGTGTTCCGTCGGCTGTGTATTCATGCACATTAACATCCAAACGGCGCAACCAATCATAACCCTTCTCCGGCGTTCCCGTGTCTTTGTAGAAGCGCCAGATCATCGCCCCAAATATCGCGCGCATCGAGTCGGAAGGGTTTGGATTTCTGATAACAATCTTGTCACGCCATTTGGGATCGAGGACATCGTCCCAATCCTTCGGCGCTTCTTCCGGCTTAATCACATCGCTGTTGTAAACGATCACTTCCGGGGTTTGGTAAGTGCCATACCAGCGGTCTTCACTATCGCGACTCGAGCCGGGAACCTTATCGGCCCAGCTGGGCTTATATGGCGCGAGCAGATTTTCTTCAGCCGCGGTTTGAAAGGTTGTATGTGCAGCGCCCCACCATAAATCGGCCTGCGGCCGATTTCGTTCGGCGCGCACGCGCTCCAGGATCTCGCGCGAACCCATGTCGAGAAACTGTATGTCTATCCCGGGATGTAGTGCCTGGTAACGCGTGATCGAGTCGTGTAGCAAGTCCTGGCCGTGTGGCGTGTAGATCAGCAGTTTACGCGACGGATGGGCGGCGCGATTGCAGGAGAAGAGCGAGGCCGAAACACAAATAGCAACTAATAGAAAATAGATTTTGACGCGCATCAAGTTTAACTATCTCGGCTAATGGGCGCGGGAATGCTAGCATATACTTTCTAGCGCGGCGACTGATGCCAGATTTTTGGAGTGCGGTGACCTGTCACCGCCTTGGTCCTGGGCGGCTTGCCGCCCAGACGCTTCGTGAATTCAAACTCGACATGGTCGCGACAGGTCGCGACCGGCAAAAAGCGGTGACAGGTCACCGCACTCCAAAAGTAAACACATGGCAAAGACAGTTAAAGGTAGAGTGGGTTGGGCTGTTGTTAAGAAACTCCTCCGGGCAATTCCGATTATTGGCCCCGTCTTTACCGTTGGCTTTGCCGGTCACGACATCAAGAAAAAAGGACTTGTCCCCGGAGCGGTTCATGTGGGGCTGGATGTGACACCAGTAGTGGGAACTGCAAAAAACGTCGTCGAGATCTTCACCGGCGACTGGATACCTGACAAAGCTCCCAAAGCAAAGTTAGATGAGACACCAAAACCTGTTGAGCCCACTTCAAAATGAGTGTTGCCCCCGCTGTTTTGGATCACTCACTAATCGGCGGGCGCTCAGTGAATGGTTGCGCCTTCTCATATGCGTGCGCGAGTTTGAATAGCGTGGGTTCTGACCAGTAAGCTCCAAGAAGTTGGAAGCCGATCGGCAGATGGTTTGACGAGAGACCGCAAGGAACACTGATTCCCGGAATGCCCGCCAGATTTGCGGTAACGGTATAGATGTCATTGAGGTACATCGCCAGGGGATTATCAACTTTTTCGCCGATGGCAAACGCAGGCGTCGGCGATGTCGGCGTGATGATCGCATCGCAACTCGCAAACGCCTTGCGAAAGTCATCCTTGATCAACGCGCGAACTTGTTGCGCCTTGCCGTAGTAAGCGTCGTAGTAGCCGGCCGAGAGCACATAGGTACCGAGCATAATGCGTCGCTTAACTTCGGGCCCAAACCCTTCCTCGCGAGTTTTCCGGTACATCTCTCGCAGCCGCGGCGCATCTTCGGCGCGAAATCCATAGCGAACACCATCGAAGCGGGCGAGGTTTGAAGAGGCCTCAGCCGTCGCGATGATGTAGTAGACGGCGATACTGTACTGCGCGTTTGGTAGTTCAACGTCCACTATCTCCGCGCCGAGATCGCGATAGACAGCGACCGCGGCCTCAACCGAGGCGCGCACTTCCGGATCCAGTCCCTCGCCAAAAAGAGATTGTGGCAACCCTATGCGCGCGCCTTTGACGTCACCCGATAGTTCCGCAAGGTAGTCTGGCACGGGCACATCGGCCGTCGTGGCATCATGCTCGTCACGTCCGGCGATTATTCCCAGAACCGTGGCGACGTCGCCAGTAGTTCGCGCAAATATTCCAACCTGATCGAGCGATGACCCGAACGCTACCAGACCATAACGTGAGTTGCGTCCGTAGGTTGGTTTCAAACCCAACACGCCGCAAAACGAGGCAGGCAATCGCACCGACCCGCCGGTGTCAGAACCGAGGGCGACGGGCACTATTCCCGCCGCCACCGCTGCGGCCGAGCCTCCAGATGAACCGCCCGGCACCCGCGTGGGGTCCCAGGGATTCCTGACCGGACCGAACGCAGAGTTTTCGTTAGACGAGCCCATAGCAAACTCGTCGCAGTTCGTCTTGCCCATGACTACGGCGCCGGCGCCAAGCAGACGTTCGATTACAGTGGCGTTGTAGGGTGGGTGGTAGTTTCCAAGAATGAGCGAACCGCAGGACGTTTGCATTCCTTCGACGCAGATGTTGTCTTTGATGGCGATCGGAATTCCTGCGAGTGCTCTCTCAGGAACAGCAATCGCGGCGGCACGTTTGGGCGCGTCCTGATCGATTTCCAAAAACGCGTTGAGCTGTTCATTCAACTTTTCGGCGGCGTTAATTGACGACTCGACAACTGCACGCGCGGTTATCGTCCCGCTGCTGATGCGCCTTCGCAATCCCTCAATGTCGTTTGTTATTTCACTCATGACTTAGAAGTTTTTTAGTATCACTGGCCACTGCTCACAACACTTTCGGCACCCGAAAATGACCAGCAGCTGCATCGGGTGCTTCGGCGAGCGCCTTCTTCTGGCCCAGCGAGGGTGCCGGAATATCGTCGCGAGCCGAATCCGTCGCTTCACCTTCCGGTGTGAAGCCACCGAGCGCCGGCGGAATATTACTGGTGGCTACTTCATTCAACTGTTCGACATAACTGACGATGTCGGCCATCTGCGGCGCGAAGATCTTCAGCTCTTCGGACGTGATTTCCATGTGCGCCAGTTGCGCTACCTTTTCAACATCGGCTTCAGTGATAGGCATATAGTTAGATTTCTGATTGCGGAGTTCGGATCTTAAACCTCAGACTTTTCCAGGCGTCTTGCGCAACTCGTGGCCGCGCCCAGGAATGCACGCCGCAGGTCAACATCTTCGATCGCGGCGGCTGCAATCAACAGTTCAGCCGGCACCTCATAGTTCAATCCCTGCTCTTTGTTTGTGGCGGATGGTTTTGCGCGGGCCAGTTCAATCCTTTTGGGATCGACTCGCAACTCTATCGACTTCACCAGCGACTGACCGAGCACTGAGTTCAATCTAAATAACAACTGTCCTCGCATGTGTTCAAGTTGCTTTTTCCAAATATTGTCAGCGACAGCCAGCACGAGCGTGCCGTTCTGAAGTTGCACAGGAACGGCGTGACTGCTTAAACCATCACCGACCGCATGTTTCCACGCCGCAATACAAGCAGCCTCGGCGACCTCCTCGGGTGCGCCTGACGCTTTCAATATGGCGGGCAGAGTCTTGATCAGTCTTTCCATTCTTGCGCGGTTTCCTGGTAGCGATGCAGTTTAGACGCTGGTTCTAAGCCCGCGAAGCGTGGCGATGGCATAAAGTCTGGGGTGGAGCGAAGGCGAACCCCAGGTTCCTTTTGCAGAAGAGGGAAGAGCCCGCGAAGTGGGCGACAGCCCCTCATCACCTGAATTGCAGCGTTTGCGCAATCGCACGCTTCGCGCGCTCGATTTTCATTCTGATCATCAACCTGGGGTTTCGCTTCGCTCCACCCCAGGCTTTATGCTTCCACCCGCTGCGCGGGTTTGGAAGTGTTTCCGGATTTCACCGGCTCAATCTAGAATCACGAGTCCAATATTGAAGTCAGCGAGTGTATAAGCTGGATTGTGTAAATTCAAATCGATGACAAACGCCTTCGAAAATCTATGCTCAAAGAGAAACTCGTATTAGCTTCCAGGAGTCTACGCCGCCAGGAAATACTCAGCGCCGTTGGCTGGGAGTTTGAACCCATCGCCGCCGATATCGATGAGACGAGATTCGCCTCCGAAGATGCGGCGACTTACGTCACGCGTCTCGCACGGACCAAGGCCAAGACAATCGCCGACAGATTTCCGAATCGCCTCGTCATCGGCGCCGATACAGTAGTCGTCATCGATGGCGAAATCCTTGGCCAGCCGCGCGATGATGATGATGCCCGCCGAATGCTGCGACTGCTAAGTGGCAAGTGGCATGATGTATTAACGGGCGTGGCGCTAATGAGAGCGGGAGCAGTTGTTGTTGAGCACGAAACAACGCGGGTGCGTTTTTCCGCGATGTCGGCCGAAGAAATCGATTGGTATATAGCCGGGGGTGAACCCCAGGGAAAGGCCGGTGCGTACGGGATACAGGGCCGGGCCGCGCTCTTCATCAAAGAGATCCAGGGAGACTATTTCAACGTGGTGGGTTTGCCGGTGCGATTGGTTTTTGAGTTGTCGCGCCGGATCTGATTTTGGAGTGCGGCGACCAAAGCGCTGACAGGTCAGCGCACTCCAAAGAGTTGTCGCTACATCAGAACATGACCGTCCCGCCATCAACGTTAATTGCCTGGCCGTTTATTCCTCGCCCTTCGTCCGACGCCAACAACAGAGCCACCGAGGCAACCTCTTCAGGCTCGATGATTCGATTCTGTGGACTCATCTTTTTGATCGAATCCATTGCTTCGTCAGCAGATAGTCTGGTCTTCTTCGTAATGTTTTCGATCCCGCGCGTGGTCATCTCAGTGTCGACATAACCGGGACAAATGGCGTTGACGGTAATCCCTTTGGCAGCGACTTCAAGGGCCGCTGATCGCGTTAGTCCGAGCACGCCATGCTTCGAAGCGGAATAGGCAGCGATGTAAGGCCCGCCGGTTTTGCCGGCTATGGAAGCGATATTGATGATTCGCCCCCAGCCAAGCTCAATCATTTCCGGAAGTGCAGCTCGCATGCAATAAAAGGTGCCGCTCAAATTGACGGCAAGGTGCCGGTTCCAATGTTCGTCATCTGTTTTTATCAAAGGAGAACTCTCGGCGATGCCGGCGTTGTTAACCATAATGTCGGGACCGCGACCAAGAGACTCTTTGACAGATTTGAAAAGCCATTCAACACTGGCGACCTCGGTAACGTCACAAACCAACGGCAATACGCGCGCTGAAGTTGCCCTGGATATTTCACTCGCAGCCTGTTTCACTTGATCGACACTGCGCGCCGCAAGTATCACCTGCGCGCCTTCGCCGGCAAACTTCAAGCCGATGGCGCAGCCAATACCGCGACCACCACCGGTTATTAATGCGATCTTGTTTTGAAGTTTCATAAGAATTAGTTTCGAGTTCCGAGTTCGGCCTCCACAAAGGTTAACTCGAAACTCGAAACTAGGAACTCGTATGGTTCTACCGTCCCGTAAACTTCGGCTCGCGTTTTTCCAGAAACGCCTTGCAGCCCTCGGCCCCGTCGTGCGATTCGAAACATCGCATCTGGGCTTCAGTTTCGAAGCGTAACATCTCTTCCAGCTCCGCCGCCTGACTCATGTAAACGGCTTGCTTCGCCGCTGCGAGAGCAATCGCAGGAGCAGCGCGCAAACGTTCCGCCAGTTTGCGTGTTTCCGCTGCGAGCTCTTCCGGTTCCACGACTTTGTTCACCACGCCCAACCGCAAAGCCTCCGCGGCATCCATTACATCGCCAAGAAAAAACATTTCACAGGCCTTGTTTGGGGTAACCAGTCGCGGCAGAAAATATGTACCGCCCCAATCCGGATGCAGGCCCACTTTGGCAAACGATTGGCTGAAGGTGGCGGTGGTCGCGGCGATGCGCAGATCGCAAGCGAGCGCCAGGTTGCAGCCGGCGCCGAAGGCGGGGCCGTTGACAGAGGCAATCACTGGCTTCGTCATCTGGCGAATAGCGGTGACCACGCGGCGCGCAGAACCAAGCAGACGCGAAAACTCTTCGGCGTCCTGGCGTTCGATCAATTCCGACATCGCAGCCACGTCGCCGCCGGCGCAAAAAGCCCGCCCGGCGCCGGTAATCACAACGACATGAACACTCCGTTCGGAGCCCGCCGCTTCGAGAGCTTCCGCTAAATCGCGTCGCATGTGTCCCGCGAGTGCATTCAGCTTCTCGGGACGGTTGAGCGTAATCGTCGTGACGCCGGACTCTTCAGTGATGTCGATTTGTTCGTAGGACATAGGAAGTTTCAAGTTTCATCGGCTTGATCGAAGGCGGATCCATTTCACGCCCTCGACAAGAAATGAAGTCAGTACCACCACGCGGTGGCGGGTGGGTTCCGATCACATTTAATCGATTTCAACAGCCCAATCTTTGATCTTCGACGGCGAGATCTGAAACACAACCCACCCGCTACCGCGTGGTGGTACTGACCTCATCTCAACGGGAATAGCCACGGCATTAGCAAACCTCATACTCACCGAACTTGAAACTTGGAACTTGAAACTATTTGTTCTTAAAAACTGGCTTACGCTTGTTGACGTAAGCGTCCAAACCCTCTTTCGCGTCTTCCGATTGAAAGAGTTGTTGTTGCAGCTCCCGCTCCAGCGCGAGGCCTGCTTCAAACGAAACCTCCGCGCCAGTTTGTACACTACGCTTTATTCTGCCGACCGCACCAGCGGCCTTGTTTGGCGTTGTGAACTGCCCTGCATACTCCGTAACCTGTTGCATAAACTGTTCGCCGGTTTCCGCGTCGAAAATCTGATTAACCAGTCCGAGTTCAAGCCCGCGTTCGAAACTAAACAACTCTGCGGTCGCCATCAGTTCAATCGCTTTCGACTTGCCGACGATTCGCAACAGCCGCTGGGTGCCTCCAGTGCCGGGCAACACACCCAATGACACCTCCGGCAATCCCATCTTGCCTGCACCTCGACGCGCAACGCGAAGGTCCGCAGCCATCGCAACTTCAAGCCCGCCTCCAACGCAGTGTCCATTGATCGCCGCAATCACAAGTTTCGGTGTTTGCTCCAATCGCGACAACGTCTCATTGGCATGCAGGCAGAAATAATACTTGAACGTTGGCGTCACGCTCTGCAGCATGTTGATGTTCGCACCGGCGCAGAAAAACTTTTCGCCGTTCCCGGTGATCACAATTACCTGGACGCTTTCGTCCATGCGCGCCTTCAGGATCGCGCTATCCAGCGCCAGCATCATCTCGTGGGTGTAGGTATTGGCCGGCGGATCGTTGAGCGTTAGCACGGCGATGCCGTTCTGAGCCTCATACTGGATCAGGTCGCCGGTTGCTGTCGTTCCCATAGCTTGTGCTTCAGCCTCTGCCATTTCCTTAGTCTCCGATTTCACGCGAACTGCGCCAAACGCTCAACGGTCCAACCCCCGCTCTTGGAGCGCAGTCTAGTTCCTCAGTTGGTAATCCGGCAACAAATCCGCGCAGGAACAATCGGGTTACATTATCAACCAACTCCGAAACCTTCAGTTTTCCGCGAGGGTCGTACCAGTTATAGATCCAGTTCATCATTCCGAAGAGTGCATAAGTAGCGACGGTGAGATCCACTTGAGCTGCACCAGTTTGCTCCTGCTGAATCTCTTTGAGAATCTTGCGCGCGAGCTTCGTGTATTTGTCCTTCTTAGAGGAAACGTGCGTGTGCAGATCTCCGGCGAGGCTCTCGGCTTCGTGCGACAGCACTTTCATCTCGGCCATGTTGGCGGCAAAAAACGAAAGATGGTTTTCGACGAAGATGCGCAGCTTGCTCAACGGATCACTGACGCCTGTTAGGCGCTCCTCCAGGCGTTCGAGCACTCGTCCAAAGCAATTATCCTGGATAAGAAACAGGAGTTCCTCTTTCGATTTGCAGTAGTGGTAGAGGCCGGCCAGGCTGACGTTGGTGGCGCGCGAAATGTCGCGCATGGTGGTGGAGTGATAGTTCTTCTCGGCAAAGATACGGGCAGCGTTGCGCAGGATGAACTCTAATTTTTGATCGTACCGGGAAATTTCGGATTTCGAAATTCGGATTTCGGATTTGAGATTTACCTTCGAGCTTTGAATAATTTCTTTCACAGCTTTCTCTCATCTCCTATTACAAAAAATCCGCAATCCGAAATCCGCAATCCGAAATTCACAGGCGAACATATTCGAACTCAAACGGCTTACCCTTGATCCCTGTGGCCGGCGGAGCGATCCAGTTTGCAATCTTTCCTGGCTCGACTACCGGGTGCATCAGGCTGCGCACATACTCGCGATCCGCCATCGTCGGCAACCATTCCGCCTGCCGCTGCTCAAACTCCCCGGCGCTGATCAGGTTTCCCTCGATATCGAAATGATGACCGGCATATTCACCGAGGTGCCGGTGAAATCTCGAATTGGGCAAGAAGAGCCGCTCGCTCATCCCTTCATCCGCCAGGGCCTTGTTCCAACGCGCCAGTCCTTTTTCGCAGTCGCGTATATATTCTGTGCGCAAAACTTCGTTAAGCGCGTTGCGCATTGCCACCTCGCGGTCCTTAAGTTGACCATCTTCGACAACTTTCATCGTGAAGTTTTGCTCGGCGACTATATGATCTTCGTATTGCTCCCGCTCTTTGTAGCGCCCTTTCAAACCGGCCGCGAAAAAGTCGGCGGAGTTTGAGCTGATCTCTCCGCCAAAAAGATCAAGCGAATAACTGAACCAGAAATTAATGTGCTTCTGGATAATATCCAGCGGAATGCCGCCCAAGTCGCGCACGTCTCCTTCTTTCATTAACTGCGCCGTGCGTTTGACGACCCGATTGAGCCCCGTGTCGCCGACGAACATGTGATGCGCTTCTTCGGTGAGCATGAACTGGCAGGTGCGCGCCAGCGGCTCGAAACCCGATTCAGCGAGCGCTGAAAGCTGATACTTGCCGTCGCGATCGGTGAACATGGTAAAGCAGAAAAAGTTGAGCCAATCGTCGCAGGGCTGGTTGAAGGCTTCGAGGATCCGCGGCTTGTCGGGGTTGCCGCTGCGCCGTTCGAGCAGGGCATCGGCTTCATCGCGGCCATCGCGGCCGAAGTATCTCTGCAGCAGATAGACCATCGCCCACAGGTGACGGCCTTCTTCAACGTTTACCTGAAACAGGTTTCGCAGATCGTAGAGCGAGGGACAGGTCTTGCCGAGTTCCCGCTGCTGTTCAACTGACGCCGGTTCAGTGTCTCCCTGCGTGACAATGATGCGTCGCAACGAGTTGCGAAATTCACCCGGTACTTCCTGGTACGCGGCTTCGCCGTAGTTGTCCCCAAAGCCAATCTTCGCATCGGGCTCGGCGGGCTTGAGAAAGATGCCCCAACGATAGTCAGGCATCTTTACGAAATCAAAATTTGCCCAACCATCCGGCTCAACGCTGATCGCGGTGCGCAGGTAAACGTCCTTTTCCTGAAAGCCGTCGGGGCCCATCTCCCGCCACCAGTCAAGATAGTTAGGCAGCCACTTTTCCAGCGCGCGCTGGAGTTTCTTGTCTTCCGACAAGTTAACGTTGTTAGGAATGCGGTCGTAAAGATTCATAAATCACCTGAGCTTTGTGCTTAGAACTTTGAACTTTGTGCCTTGCAGAAACTCAAAAAACAACGCTCTAAGCCACCAAGAACCAAAACTACGTTCTCTTGAAATCAAAGTGCGCTTGGGTTGGCTTGCCGTAATTTGTTAACGCGCCTTCCGGGCCAACCGCATTAGGACGTTGGAAGATCCAGTTTTGCCACGCGGTCAAACGTCCATAGATTTTTGTGTCCATCGTTTCCGGACCCGCGAAACGAAGCGAGGCTTCCATGCCGGTAAGCGCATCCGGCGACAATGAAGTTCGCTCTTCGATCGCGACGCGAATCTCGTCTTCCCAATCCAGATCATCAGGCGCGAAGGTAATCAGTCCAGCTTCGTCCGCAGCCTTTGTGTCAAACGCGCCCGAACGAGCAAGGATTTCTTCGACTTTTTCGGGCGCAGCCAGGAAGCGCGACTGCAATCGCGTGAGACCGTTGCTCATAGGCAAGGCTTCGGAGTTCAAGCCGCCGACTGTTATCTCGACCTGCTCATCCGGATTATTCAGCATGTAACTACGGTCCGAAGCCAGGAGTAACTCCAGCAAATTACCGGCAAAGCAGCTCCCGGGTTCGACAATCGCGAAGAAGCTCTTGGCAGTCAGATCCAGCCGGCGCAGCACACGCGCCATGTAAAGAACAATTTCGCGAATCAGCCAATCGTCCTTGTTGGCTTCCAGCGTTTTGTCTACCGCTAAGACATTGTCGGTCACACCTTCAGTGCGGACGCATACCAATCCGATCTCCGGTTCGTTGACGCGGAGATGAAGCAACGCATGATCTAACTCGCGATAAGCTTGAAGCGGCCAGTAGGCATCGCCAAGTCTTTGAATCTCTTCAGGCAGGATTGGCTGGTCAGCTTCAGGCCCGCGCATAGTCAGGTCGGCATAACGCTGCTCGCGATTCAAAACGAGATTCACGTACTTATATTCGAGGCCGGCGGGTTTCACTTCGACTTGCAGTGGGTTGAGGGTGATGCCGATGCTCGGCTGCTGCGCGCCGTCTGTGCCAACGATCTCCCTTACCCGCGCGTCAATCGACTCCTGGAATTTGCTGGTTGGAAAGTAGCCATCAATCAGTCCCCACTCCTTCGCACGTTTTCCTTTGAGCCCTTCAGCGAGCGTGGAAAACACATCCGCGCGATCGCGTCGAACTTTTCTCTTGTCGACCAGGCGCGTAAGACCACCGGTCCCCGGCAAGACACCGAGGAGCGGAACTTCGGGAAGGGAAATGGCGGAGTTGCCATCGTCCACCAGATATATCTCGTCACAAGCGATCGCGAGTTCGTAGCCACCGCCGGAAGCCGTTCCATTGAGAGCGGCGAGGTAGCGCCGGCCGGAATGGCGCGAGTCGTCCTCGATGGCGCAACGAGTTTCGTTGGTAAACTTGCAGAAGTTAACCTTGAACGCATGCGACGACGTGCCGAGCATGTAGATGTTAGCGCCGGCACAAAAAATCCTCGGCTTAAGACTAGTGATAACCACGGCTTTGACCTGCGGGTGCTCGAAGCGAAGCCGCTGAATTGCGTCGGCGAGTTCGATGTCGACGCCAAGATCGTAGGAATTGAGTTTCAGCTTGTAGCCTTCACCAAGCGTCACATCTTCGGAGACGTCCATGGTCAGCGTTGCCACCGGGCCTGCAACGTTCAGCTTCCAGTGCTTGTATTGGTCAGGCGAGGTTTGAAAGTTGATCATGCGCTCCTCATTGCTGTCGATCGGGCTTCCGTCACGGTTTTCCTCGGGAAATACAGGCATTTCCCGCTGTTATTTGTATCGTTCGAACGTTCGTTCGGGAGCGAGTAGAATAGCTGCTGAGCAGGATTTGAGTCAAGTTTACCGAGGATAACGCTTCATGATTTCTGGCATGGTTTGCGCGAGGGGGTCTCTGGGACCTTGCTTGACAGCCTCGCAGTTTGGCGCGTAGGGTTTCGCTCCGACGGCGCTTGAATACGTTTCAGCGCGGTTGAAAACCGCTTTGCGGGTGGAACTAGCTGGGAATCTAAGATTTGAAATTTGAGATCTCAAAAGCTGGAGGCGAATCTGTTCTGGTGAACGGCGCGGTCTTCAAAACCGTCAGTGAGACTGTGAGAACAGGCTCAGGTAGGTTCGATTCCTACACGCCTCCGCCA
>Ga0207689_10001981_pt1 | contig 19337 bp, 13 predicted proteins | sample KBSMisM52_FD_184312 | JGI IMG/M metagenome (GOLD analysis project Ga0207689, IMG submission 184312) | Miscanthus rhizosphere microbial communities from Kellogg Biological Station, Michigan, USA - KBS Miscanthus M5-2 (SPAdes) (version 2) | ecosystem: Host-associated > Plants > Roots >... | reverse complement strand
TCATCTATCACCGCACTTTGTGCATCCAGCAAAGTTAAACTATCACCTGAATTCGCCAGAGAAACGTTAATAATCGCCGAAGCAACCAGAGGCTGAACAACCGTCTCCGCATCTTCAATGACATAGTACCCATGCGAAGCGATCGTGCCACTCAAACTATAAAGTGAAGCGCCATGATCATCATTGATCACCCACCCACTCAAATCAACTGCCACTGAAGTTGGATTATACAGTTCAATCCACTCATCATTCGCAGAGTCTGCCGACCCGGCCCACGCCACTTCATTAATAACCACCGCTCCCGGTTGGGCCGCATGCACAAGCGGCAAACAAGATCCAAAAATACTAACCAAAAACACCCCCATGACCACGCGTGAAATCTTTTTCTGATACATATTAAAAAGTTAAGAATCACTCCTGCGCAGAAGTGACGCCACCGTACCCCACCGACATAAAATTTTTCTAATCACATCCTCATTTCTCGACTACCCTTAAATATTGCAATTTTAACTTCGTATGTTACTATGCTGCAGCAAAAATTAGACAGACCATAAGCCGCGGTAGCTCAGATGGTAGAGCGCATCCATGGTAAGGATGAGGTCTCGGGTTCGATTCCCGATCGTGGCTCCATTTTGAATTTAGACTTTCGCTATTTTGTTATAGGAAATTTTCAAATACTTCTTCAAAGTTTCAAAAGTTTTGGCGGATGGATTCACAACACAAACCCAATACAATGAACCATATGTAGGATGCGGAAACAAAGTATCTTCCTTCGTAAAATCAATTCCAACATTCATATAGGACTCCAATCCTTTTTTATCTGTCAGTCCGCCAAATAAGGGCATAAAAGTCTCTTTATCCACACCAATATTGAATCGAAAAAATCCTTCACGATTTAAATTGGATACTTTTTCATACTCATTATCGTGAGTGACGATCGTTGCAAACGGCATCTTGTCGTTCAGATCGTACATAAAAAACAGATCTCCATCCGATTCAACAACCCGAACTTTTTCAAAATGTTGAAGAATGTAATCTTTGATTTCTTCTATGGTCATAAACAATTAATAAAGAGGTTACATGGTTATACCCCATATTCTACGACTTGACAAGTGCGTGGGGTTTCAGTAGGGTCACTCTCCTGTTGGCAGTGATTTCGCACGTAGCACCGTTCCGCGGTGTTGGCAGCGACTCCCTGACAGGAGTTCGTTGACAACATCTTCACCATCCACGTTCGGTTCAGGAGGTTCTACATATATGGTCAAAAGCCAAACCGTCCCGCCCCCCGCAACGCCCAACTGGCGCGATCATGGGTCCGATCCCGCCAAGGCAGCCCTGCTCCCCATCGGCTGGGGCGAGTGCACGTCCATGAGCCTGTGGTACGACATGGGCACCCGCAAGGAGCTCACGCAGACCGACCAGGAGCGCATCAAGAGCACGTTCTTCGCTCACCCGAGCAAGGGCCGATTCGAGGTCGTCCGCAACGCCCACGGCCGAGGCTTCAACTGGCTGCTCCATGTCCACGGCGACGATCAGACCCTGCACTCCTCGGTCCAGATCGGCGACCAGGACTGCATGCTCTATCAGTACGGGGGCAGCGGCCCCCTCGCTGACCCCAGCAACCCCGGCGACGTCATCAACTTCGCCGCCGAGTGGGACTGAGCGTCATCTGACGCGGGGAAGGATGGAGTGAAGATGTTGCGAAAATAGCAACGGATTTCATTCAGGGCGCGGCCGCTTTCGAGCGTCGCGCCCCCTTCCTAATTATTTGGAATTTTTTGCCAGTTCATCAAGGCTGTCATCAAGCCAGTTTTCATACCAGTCCAAAAAACTTACCTGCCAGTCACGACCGGGAATATTTTGCATCATAGGCGCTATTCGCGGACCCGCCTCGCCTTCTTCATTGATAAACCACATTTTTCCGGTTTGCTGTGCTTTATCCACAACCATATACGCCGTCATCCCGTGGCCATAATCGGCCAATTTAATATATCCGCCAAAACCTTCAACCGGCTCCATATAATCCATTTCCCCCTTATCATAATGGTTTTTTTTAATACCATTCGCATAATCATCAGCATAATCACAATCCATTGAACAAAAATCCGGATACTCTTTCAAAAACTCATCGGACGGATACGACTGTCTCAAAGTAAATAAACCCCATTCAGGCCCTGCTCCGCCATCACCAACCGTTTTGATAAATTCTCGGTACTCTTCCGGCAATCGAATACCCAACTGTTTTTCAGCAGCAGCGACTTGCTCCTCACTTAATACCGGATTCAGTTCATAGTGATGTCCCGGATAATTAAAAAAGACATCATCCGCGGCACCAAAAATAGTCATATCTTTATCTTTCTCCTTCAGCTCCATCAGTTTCTTCTGAATACTCTTAAGTCTTTCCTGAATCGTCATAAAAAATGGTTGTTAAAAACAGAAAAATTTATAACAAAAAAAACACTCATTGAACAGAACAATGTTTGTCATCATAAAATTCAAAAAAAGATGTAACTAAACCGTCATCTTTTTGTATTAGAAAATGGTAATTTTCATGAATTGACGGGATTAAATATATTACTTATCATTTTTTCTTGGCCCTAACCATTTCGTATGTCAATTACAGCAGTCCTCTCAACATATTTGGGAGAAACGGATCTGGAAAAGGCGGCATTGGATCCGGAAACAAATAGATATCACAACGTCCACATTGCTCTCCCTGAAATAATTCTCGATAACAGGGCAACCGCCATCCTCGACGCCGGCAAATCAAGCTCAACCATACTAAATCTTGAATCCGGTGGTTTAATTGTTGGCAACATTTCAGATCAGGACACCCTCTGTAACAAACTCTTTTTAGGACGCATGGAAGAAGAGTGTGCGCAGGCCCATCCAAATACTGTAGAAATTCACCGAAAAAGTATTATCTTCGAACTGGAAAGACTTTTTGGGAAAAAACTCTGCACGCTGGATATGGTGGACTATCTGGAAGAAGGTGAACAAACACTTCTGGGTGAAAAAGGAACCCAAAAAGTTGCGGTTTCCGAGCTTCTTCATAAGTATAAAAAGGCACGGGAAGCCTCTGTCCTGGGGCTGCCGGCTATCGAGATGGATTTTCGTGCAGGCATGCGCTGGTCAGGCCATCCAGATATGGAAAAAATCTATGGCAAAGAACTCTATGCCATCTTAATGGAAAGCCGCCGCCAAATTGCGCAGAACAGAAACTGATTAGCAGTGCTTCTCAAGCGTCTTAACAAAGGACTCCATAATCTGCTGGTACTTTTTGGGATTCTCACGCAACTCCGCCAGCCTGCCGGCAAACAACTGATGATGCATCTTCAAATTCGCAGATGACTTCAACGCCCACAAAGCATGCTTCAAATCGGCCTGCTCTTTTTTGAGAATCCATACCGGATCTTTGTAGCGAGATTGCGTCTGATCAAAATCCACACCAACAACCTCCTGTAAATCTTTCCCATAAATTTTTTGCCCCAGTTTTTTCACGCGATCCACTCTCGTCTCCTCACAAAAAACAAAAACTTTTTCTCCGCCTTTCATCAATTTTTTCGTCAGCAAAAAATTTTCCAGAGTAGAAAGTGCCCGCTTCTCCACTTGTAATTTCCAGTGCCTCGTAAATTTCCACAGGGCACCCCTTTTCATTAACATCACAAAAAATTTCTTCATCTCCTCAGCTTCTGTACGTTTTTCTTTGCCGCCGATTTCTGTGGGCCCGCCGGTAAAAACAACCTTCAACGTCTTCAACTTCAAGCGTACGGCCTCATCAAAAACTCTATTAAAAACAGTCTTCAGATAAATATTGTAATTTTCATCCTCCGCAATATTTTTCGGAACACCGTAACCAAAAATTAAAAAACTGTAACTCATGTCAGATAATCGTAAAGAATATTCATTACTCTCTTACTACGAATCATCAATGGATGTGCAACAACAAAAACCATTTTATTCTCCCCGCATAGTATTCTTGAACTCTGCGCCGGCACAATCATTAAATCCAAAGGCGTGTATACAGAAACAAATTTCACATTTTTATAGGCCGAAACATCCTTATTCAAATCTTTCAAAAAGCCGCTCCCCAAACGCATCTGTTTCACACCATGCCTTCCAAGAAAATAAGCCCAAAACGTCCCATGGTGCGGCGACGAAAGCGTTAGTAATTTTTTCACACGCGCATCCCCGCCCAGTTTTTGAATATAGTACCGGCAAATAATACCGCCCATACTGAAGCCAACCAGAGAAATTTTTCCGCCAGCCGGAATTTTATTTTCCACAAACTTTTTCAAATGCTCCGCAAGCTCCTCCATTGGAGCCGACCCATCATTTGGTTTATACTCGAACTCAAAAGTTTCAAAACCTTTTGATCTAAAAAATACAGCCATCTTATGCAAACATTTGGCTGTATCATCAATACCGTGAACCAAAACAATACTCTCCTTCATATCGTGCAACCTCAAAAAGTAATACCATCAAAAATACTACAGTTATCTACTCAAGTACTCAATAAAACCAGTTGAAATGACCAATAATCAGGAATCTTTTGATGTCGTCATTGTCGGTGCCTCTTTCTCAGGTCTCACCCTCGCACACCACCTCCCTCCCAACCTCAAAGTTCTCATAGTTGATGCAAAACCTACAGCCGGCGCAACAGTCGAATCCACAGGCCTCATCACCGAACACACTCGTGAAGAGTTCAAAACATTTTTCCCGATCGACGATCATATCACTAACCCCATCTCTGCAATTGTTGTGGTTGCACCCAACTATGATAACTGGTTTATTTCACAAACAAAAAATCCGTGGATCTTTCAGACAGATACAAAATCTTTAGTCAAAGCTCTGGCCGCTACACTGCCAAAAAACGTGACTCTGCGGACCTCCACAGCCTTCATGAATGTCGACAATCAAGATCAGCCAAAAATCATCACACTTTTAAATCAGGGAAAATCTTATCAAGTAGAAACCAAATTTTTAGTAGGCGCAGATGGTGGAAATTCCAAAGTCGCTCAAGTCATCAACGGACTCAGTCGCAACAAAAATTTCTTATTCGGTTTTGAACAGGTTCATTATGGCGAAGTTCACCTGGGCCCGATCCCCGAAGAAACAATTTATCACTTCTGGTTCGGCGAATTCTCACTCGGTTATGGCGGATGGCTGTCCCCTACCAAGCTCAACGGCAAGCCAGCTTTCCGCATTGGCATCGCCAAACTTCCCAAAGATCGCGGCGAAATTCACGAACTTCTCAAACGTTTTTTAGGCCTCCTGCAACGACGCGGAATTATCACCATGCCGAACGATCCCAACAAACCTGATTACGTTTTTGGCAGTCACATTCCAATCGGCGGCGTTGTAAAAAACACTCATCACAACAACACATTACTCATCGGTGACGCCGGTGGATTTTGCGGAGCCTTCGCCGCAGATGGCATTAAAGGTTCTGTGATCTCCGGCAAAGAAGGCGCGCAGGTCATCACCAAATTTTTAAACGGCGAACCCTACGCCCTGCAAAAACTCAAACCGCAAATGAACGAACATCACGCTCTTATTCACTACTACAAAAAGCAGGTCGCCTACCGTTTCATTTGGGATCAGATGAAACGTGATCGCACCTTCACCCAGATGTACAAAATTATCGAATCCGAAAAGGCCAACTTTTTAGAACAGTTTTGTGACAGTAAAGAAAAAAGAAAGAGTTTGGCTTGGACGGTCCTCAAACTCAAACACGTCCCTAAACTCGTCAAATATAGCTGGTTTCTGGTTCTAGACCGTTTTGCCCGAAAGGGATAATAAAGAGCTCTCTGCAGCCATTCCAACGCGGTGGACATCCACATAGCCGTTGACTTTTTGCCCATATATTCTATTATGCGCGCCTTTCTGTATAACTTATGGCACTCCTAGATCATCACGGCAATCAAATCACCCCGGAAGAGATCGGTGATCAAAGCTTCAGCAACGGCCGCAGCGCCAAAGTAGTGGCAGCAACCGACATGGACAACACCATGTTCGAAAACGATCTGGGACCTTTAGTGTTTTTAGAAAAACTTGCCGACCCGCATTTTTGGGAGCTGGGTTCTTCAGAGTTCAGCCGCATTTTACTTCCAAAAAAATATCGTGAACTGTTGCGCCGTGGAAAAAATAATGAAATCCCTGAACTCAAACCGATTGTTTGCGACCTGGCACTGGATCTGGGACAGGACATCATGAACCTCTACGACATGATCCAGACCGTTGTTCAAACCAAACCCGAACCAAACGGTGAACAACCTCTCATCGAAGAGTTTGCCCGCAAAATGGTGGAACTCGACCGCATCTTTTTTATGATCGATGCTGTGCTTTCCAAATATCTCGACGGTGAAATTTTAATGCGCACACGTTTTTTTGCCGGCAAAGATCCGAGTGTAATCCACAACCTCACTCAAAAAGTCATGCGCCGTCAACGTACAGCGGTAGGCCGTTTTCTGGACCTGGGCATCCATGATGAAAACCATGTTCGCGCCAATCAAATTGTAACTGAAGACCGCATCAGTGAAGTTCACGGCGATGAATCACCATTCAAACAGATCGATCGACTGGTAAAGCCCGTACTCGATGTTCAAAAAATTACACGTCATTTAATTACCCATCTCCACATCCCAACCGTCGTCGCCACCGGCAACCTCAAGGCCATTGCCAAAACCGCAGTCGCCGAATCCGATTACGGAGATTTCATGCACAAACAACGCTACATCAAAAAAGGCGGCTCACTGGTTGTAGGCACCTGGCTCCGCGCCGCTGAAGACGGCACCCTCCACCCCCGCGTCAGAAATAAACCCATCCTCGGCGACCGCAAAGCCAAAGCTGTTATGGATTTCGCCAACGACCGCGATAAAATGTTGGGTTTGGCCCTGGGCGACTCACCAAGTACCGACGGCCCCATGATTCAAGCCGCACTCGCTTTAAACGGCGCGGCCGTAATTGTAGGCAAAGACATCGACACCATCCGCCGCCGCTTTGAAAAAGTTCTTCCTCGTGAACAACGTTACCAGGAAAAAGTTTATTACGTGGTGGATAATAAATAGAGGTTTTAGGCAAGAAGTTTGGCTTAAATAAAGCTTCTTTTTTCTATATGGTGAGTATATACTCACCATAGTTGATATATCTATATATGACCCTCTCTATCCTCACCATCGAGGCTGGCAAACCTTTTGCGGCGCCGCTTAAAAAAGGACTGCCTCTCTTTGCATCACCGGTATCCGCGGGATTTCCCTCCCCTGCTGATGACTATATCGAACGTCATCTGGATTTGAATGAACTGTTAATCAAACATCCCACCGCAACTTTTTTTGTACGCGTGGAAGGACTGTCTATGATCAACGCCGGAATTAAAAATGGCGATATTTTAATTGTGGATAAATCACTCCAGCCTTCAAACAACAACGTAGTAATTGCAGTTTTGAATGGAGAATTTTTAGTAAAAACATTACACAAGCGCGGCAACCAAACCTGGCTGCTTGCAGAAAATCCCAAGTATCAACCCATCCTGATTACGAGTGAAACCAATTTTGAAATCTGGGGTGTGGTGACAAGTGTAATTCATAATTTTTAATTTGCAGCAGTGTCAGAACTTTTTGCGCTGCTGGATTGCAATAACTTTTTTGCATCCTGCGAGCGCGTGTTCAATCCGAAGTTATGGGGTAAACCTGTCGTCGTTCTTTCCAATAACGACGGCTGCGCTATTGCCCGTTCCAACGAAGCCAAAGCACTTGGCATAAAAATGGGTCAGCCGTTTTTCGAATGGCAACATCTGCTCAGAGAGCACAAGGTACATGTGTTTTCACCAAACTTTCCTTTATATGGGGATCTCTCCGCACGGACAATGGCCATCCTGCACGGATGGTCAGAAAACGTTGAGGTATATTCCATTGATGAAGCATTTTTCACTCTCAATAATGAGTTCATCGAAGACCTCGAAACCTACTGCCGCCAAATCCGCACCCATGTAAAACAGTGGATAGGCATGCCGGTTTCCATTGGCATCGCCAAAACCAGAACGCTGGCCAAAGTCGCCAACGAACTGGCAAAAAAACATCCTGAATACAGAGGTGTTTTAGAACTGAATGAACACAACACAGAAGAATGTTTAAAAAAACTTCCCGTCGGTGACGTGTGGGGAGTGGGACGCCGCAGCAGTGTAAAACTCAAAGTGTACGGAATAGAAACCGCATGGGATCTCATTCAAAAATCTGATGACTGGATCAGACAAAAATTAACTATTTCCGGACTACGCATGGTCTACGAACTTCGCGGAACTGCTTGCATGGAGATTGAAGATTTAGACGACGCCAAAAAACATATTATCAGCAGTCGTTCCTTTGGCAGACCTGTCAGAAAACTTTCTGAACTTAAAGAGGCCGTAGCGTCATACATGGCTCGTGCTGCAGAAAAATTACGCTCTCAACACTCCATGGCCAATGTTGTTACCGTCTACGCACGCAGCAGTCTTCACACGGAATCTTATTTTGGAAAAAGTCACACCACCGTTCTCCCTGAACCGACCAATCACACACCCACACTTATTAAAGCTGCTCACATCGGACTGGAAAAAATTTTTGAACCGGATGTTGCGTACAAAAAAGCCGGCATTGCTTTAAGTAAATTCGTCCCCGAAAGTTTTCATCAACTCAATCTTTTTGAAAACGATCCGGCTCGTCAGAAAAAACAAAAACTTCTTAAACTGATTGATAGTATTAATTTAGAAAACGGTCGTCACTGTGTAAACTTTGCTTCCACCGGTTTCAAAAAGCCGTGGCGCATGAAACAGGAGTTTCGTTCACCAAACTACACGGCGGACTGGCAGCAAATTCTCAAAATCAAAATCTAGACCCGCATTCCACATAAAAAGTATGGAAACTGGGCTAATATATGCTATAAAAGTTGTGACAGCTATGCTATTAATCTCACATTATGAAGCCAAAGATCATCGTTAACAAAAAACTCATCCAGGATGCTGACCAGTTGCCGGACAATCTCAAAAGTATACTGGCGGACAGTGACAATAACGGCATGCCGGATATCGCCGACAACGCTCTTAAAATAGCGGGCAAGGGTGGAGGGTTTACGCAGATGTTTCTAAATATAAACGGTAAAAACTATAAAGGACTTTCAAACCTGTCACCTGAAATGCAGGAAAAAATAAAACAAAAAATGGCATCATTCGCTCAATTTGCCGACAACAATCCGCAAATGAAGGCCGCCCTTACAGGTCTCCTGAACAGTGGCATCCTGAAAGCCAACCCAAACCATCCAACTGTTACCGTAACACCAAAACCCATCAAAGCTGCCGAAGACGATAAAAGTTCTTCTCTGGCCAATGCCCTCAACAACAACCAACCAAAAAATGATCCAAATCTGATCAGGTCACAACCAACGATTAATTCACAAAATCAGCAATACTTTCAAAGTGGTCCACTCAACCCGTTGGGTCGAAGCGGATCAATTATCTCCCCGGCAAAAAACACGGGAGTTGGAAAAATTTTTGGAGTCGCAGTCGGTTTGATTATCGCCTGGGGTGTGTATGAACTCAACAAAAGAGGGCTTCTGGACCAATTTCTGAACGCACTGTAATCAAAAACTCTAGCTGTTTGGGCAAACCGGTGGCGGATCTGAAGTGATTTTGGTTCCGTAATGCACCGTGAGATAAAACTTATGTTTAGCTTCATCCACGGCAACACCCACGCCGATCATTTCAAAACTCGGACTCATAATACTATCGTAGTGCGGACTGTACGCCCGGCCTTTTTCACTCATAAAATAGTTAAACCCTTCACGTGAAGCCGCAATCAGTTCATCAGTACAATCAGTTTGATGACAGGAATAAATATTCCAGGTGATATTTTCTGTAACTCCAGAACGACCCACCTGTTCGAAAGTTAATCCTAAATTTTTAAACCAGGCGACGATTCTAGAGTAATCATAATAAGCGGTCTGCCCTGGACGTTTATGATCAATGTAACCGCGCGCGCGGCTGTAATTAGACCAAGCCGTAGCAGTCCTCGAAAGCTGGTCATTCAAAACATAAGGCGGCAATCCAACATCAGCGCGCGCTGCATTAATCCACTTCAACCACGCATCTCTCACACGCTGCGCCTCAATCGAATCCGGCAACTCATTCCCCATGGACACACACTCTTTTCCATCAATATCACTGGCTTTGGCCGACGGTTTGTCATTCACCTCAGTAATCAAACGCCAAAGCATCTCCACAACCTCACCGCGGGTCACAGGCTGATTTGAATACACAAAAGTCTGAGGCAAAGCGGCATCCAAAGCTATGGCACGAAGTGAAGCACTGTACCAACTGTCCCCTTCACTTCCAACCAGCTCTTTTTCAAAAACTTTTGCCGTAAGTACGACCGCTTCACCAACAGTCAAAGGATTTCCTGGTTTAAAAGTACCATCATCATACCCTTTCACATACCCCTGTTCTTTAGCAAAACAAACCGATGGCGCATACCAGGCATCTGCAGACACATCATCAAAACAGCTCTTCGCAACCTCAGAAGGAACAGCCTTTCCAGTTGCCATCAAAATCACCTTCAAAAACTCCGCCCGATTCATTTTTTTATCCGGACGAAACAAATCACTCTCATAGCCTTTAATAAAACCCTTAGATGAAAAATATGAAATAGCATCTACGTATGGATGACTGTCCGTCACATCAATGTAGGCCATTGCACTTCCTGCTGCCCATAAAAAACTCGCACCTATCAGCCCTACTAATGAAAAAAATCTCTTCATAAAAATTCTTTTAAAAAATTCAAAAGGGCTAACTCATCTTAGCACATTTCTTTCTCGGACCAAGGGCCAAAACCCGCTTTTCAAACAAGCAAAACTTTTGTAAAATAAAACTAATTTTTGGGGTGTTATGGACCAGGCTTTTGGCTAAGCCATGCATATCACTTTACAGAAAAGTAAAAAAAATGTACAATATAACAATATACAAAAATAAATACAGAACCCTGCATGCAGAAATTAAAGCATCAACCCCGATCACTTCGAGGACCCGCAGCATTGCTCACTAGTATTTTTTTAGTGAATCTCATTTTCGCGTCAATTGCCTATGCGGCAGCTATGATTGAATGGTCTCCAGCAACAGGTGTTGTCGTTGGAAATACTGATGGTCAAGCCTACTCTCCTGGTGAACAGGCCCGAACACAAATTGTACGATCAGATTTTGGTGGCACACCATTCTATTTTGTTGAATGGATAGATTCAGATAACAATGGAATTTACATCTCACGTTATAATGCCAATGGTGTTATTCAATCAGGATTTCCACTTCAGTTAAAAACTAACAGCAGCGCTATCGGTCATATGCCACGCATGGTTTCCGACACGGCAGGCGGTATTATCACCGCTTGGAGTGATGCCCGTAATCAAAGCGGCGTAGTGGATGTAAACGATCTGTTCGGTGAGCGAATCGACAAAGATGGTAACTTCATATGGAACGATGGAAGTCCAAATGGCATAACTCTTGTAAGCACTGCCAGTTCAGACACAATTGGTGATGCTGTTCCTGATGGTAACGGAGGTATTGCCATTGCTTATAGTCAAAATACCAGCACTGATAGTTTTGATGAATGGGCATACGTTATTCGTATTGATGGCAATGGCGCTTTATCGTCCGGCTGGCCGACAAACGGACGAGCAGTACCAGCAACATTTACGACTTCAAGCAGTGTGGGTTTTAGTTATCTCCACATGGTTCAAGTAAACGATGATACAGCAACAGAAACCGGAGATATTTTTCCTGATTATATGGTGTATTGGGGTCCAGCTTTTGCCAGCGCAGCCGGATTTCAAGCGAGAAAAATTTACAGTACCGGTGTAGCTGCCTGGGCAGCTCAAGCAGTTATTCCAGGTTCAGTCGGAGCAGCACAAGCCCAAGATCGTATCGCATCTGATGGTGCAGGTGGAGCTTACCTTTTCCGTCATACAAATACTGCATGGCTTGCATACCATCTTTTAGCAGGTGGTACATTTGACAACAGCTTTGGAACTTCCGGTGCATTAACTATCGGAACTTTTTCCTCAACAAGTCTTTATCAAGAAGAAATTACAGTAACCAATGACGGAAGTACTGGTGCCGTAGCAGTTTTTCCAAACGTAGGATCAACTACAAACGATCTTCGAGCAGTACGTTTTAGCAACACCGGTTCAATAACTTGGAGTCAGCTTATTAATACCAATGAGGGCGGTCGCGATGCAGAAATTTCAAGAGATCCTGCAGGCAACTTTACTGTAATTTGGAACAATGAAACAGAAAATAGACTCTATCTTCAACGTGTAAATGCAGCATCCGGTCTGCCGCAATTCACACCGGAAATTCAATTAACAACCGGCCTCAATAACGGAACAGAAAATATTGCGGCTGAACCGGATCAACTCTGGTTCACAGGAATGTCATCCTACGGCAACATCGCATACACAGATAACAACGAAGCTCTCGTCGTATGGGATCGTGAACAAATAACCAACTTCATTCAAAGAACTGACTTAACTGATGGTACTATCGATTTCACTGCGGATGCACAGGCCATAGAACCAAATATATCAATTGAAAAATCTCAAGTCGGTACAGGAGGAACAAGAACTTCAGATGGTGATTTTATTTTAGTCTGGCATGACACCAGTACTGAAACGAGTCCTGGAAGTGGACCTGTAGCGGTAAAAGCAGAAAAATTTGATACCGCAGGAAATCGCCTTTGGAACCCAGGCGCACCAGGCGATGGCGATCAAATTGCCACAGATTATGGCGAAGAATCATTTTTCAGAGTAATCCCTACTGATGACGGCGGAGCTCTCGTATTTTGGGAAGGAAGCGGATCACCGGGTGGTATGAGACAAATTTATGGTCAACGTATAGATAGCAATGGTGAACAAATGTGGGATCCATTAGGAACAGTTATAAGCAGTGACTTTTATGAAGCAACAAATGTCGAAGTCGTCAGTGACGGAAATAATGGAGCCTACGTCTCTTGGCAACAGGAAAATGATTTAGATTCAGCAAATGAAGATATTTTTGTAAATCACATTCAGGCTAGTGACGGAACAACCGATCCAAGTTGGAATGGCGGCGCCCCTAAATTAATCGACACCTTCTCACGAACAACCAACGTCCAAAGAATGATCTCTTTGGATACAAATAACTTAATCGTAGTGTATAGCGGCGGCCAAGTAGAAGCAGCCAAATTGCTCAAAAGCAATGGTTCCCTCGTAACAATGGTTTCGGGAAACCCTTGGACAGTGGTTGGCACAACTATTTACAGCCGAGATTTACGAATTGCCCCTGATAATGCCGGCGGATTTTATGTAGCTTTCGGCATCAATGGTGACAATGTAAATATCGGCGTGCAACGGGTTAATTCGTCAGGTACCAACGTATTTTCCGGACCTTTTGGTGTCGTCGTTGCCAATCAAGTTTTCAATCAAACAAACCCACAAATCATCAGTGATAATAACGGAAGCCCATCAGGAGTTATAGTTGCATGGAATGATGCACGCGCTGGCGGATTCACAAACGATGTTTACGCGCAAAGAATTGATAGCGCCGGCAATCAACTGTGGGCTGCAAACGGTGTTGCTGTATCAAGTACAACAGATGGAAAATCACAACTTATGGAAAACCTCGAATCATCGCCAACCACCATTTCGTCAAACGGTGGAAACGGAGCAATTATCCCGTTCACTTCACTAGAAAGTGTCACTGTAAACAACATTTATGCTCAACATCTGAATGGAAGCGGCATAGCACAGTGGACCTCAAATGGAGAACTCATAGAAACTTATACTGCAGTTGTTGATCAATACGGTTATGACATTAATACACTTTCAATTGGTGATGGTAATGGCGGCGCTCTCTTTACCTGGCTTCGCTCAACCGACAACGCAACAACAGACACTTTCGCTCAATACGTATCTGACACAGTCGGCGGCGTTTGTTCCGAAGGAGGCGCGAGCTCATTCTGCGGCGAACAGGAAATTAGCAATGCAACTTTAAGTTTCACAAGTATCCCTGACTCCTTCATATTCGATCCGATAAATGCTTCGGGATCTACCCAGAACGTTTTCAACAATGGAGTTTCAAATCCCCCATCAGCACTTGGCGAAGATCATGATCTTTTAAGTGTTACCGATACCCGCGGTGACCCGGGTGACGGCGGTCTTGGCGGTGGCTTTATAGTTCAAGTAAACAATAGTACAGACTTCACCGATGGCTCACATATCATTCCTATCAACAGCTTATATACAGTAACAGCAACAGATGCTACGAGTATTGCCGGTACCGTACCAATAAACGGTGTCATGTACGACGACATTTCTACTATCCCAAGTGGCACACGCAACATCACCGCACCGGTTGATGCAGGTGACATCGGTACAACCGCAACACTTGCTGACCTGGAAAATCCAACAACTTACAGTAACATTTTCCCAGGACTTCCAAACCCGGGATCACAATTTGGTAATGGAGACATTGTCCTCATGGATGGAACACTTCCTGAAACACAGGGCCGCAATGGCACAATGTATCAATTTGTAAATTATGATCTCAGACTCGCACCGGCAAACCAGATTTCAGGTGCATACACGGTAATTCTGACCTTCACTCTGTTTGATAGCACAATTTAAGTCATATGAAACACTTAAAAAAACAAAATTTAGCAATCACATTCAGCCTCTTGCTGCTGACATTCCTCAGTGCAAATCTGCTGCCTTTAAAAGATTTCAATTCAGCAAATGAACTTCCTGCAAACAATCTCAATCAAAAAGATGTAGAGAAGAAAATTTCAGTGCTTGAAATGCCTTTCATGGAAAACGTCGGCCAGACAAATGAAAAAGTAAAATACTATGCGCAGTTAAATATTGGTACCGTGTTTGTTGATAAAGGTGGTGTCTTAACCTACGCACTCAACGACAAGGACAAATCATACGCTATTAAAGAGACCTTACTTGGCCAAAAAGAGCCAAACCCGGAAGGAACCACAAAAGACTCAACCACAATAAGTTCCTTCATTGGAAATAACCAAAGCAAATGGAAAACAAGTATCCCAAACTATCTTGGAGTATCCCTTGGTGAAGTTTTTGATGGAATCAATGTAGATCTGAAAGCTCACAATAAAAATGTGGAAAAAATATTCACGGTAAAACCAACAAGTGACCCGTCACAAATTAAAATAAAACTCGAAGGCGCAGAGAAATTACAAATAAATGACCAGGGTGAACTTGAAATGCTCACTGGTAATGGAGGCTCTATTGCTATGACAAAACCTGTTGCTTATCAGGAAAAAAATAATGAAAAAGTTCCGGTTGAAGTTGCCTATAATCTTTTAGATAAATCCACTTATGGTTTCAAAGTGGGATCTTACGATAATTCAAAAGCGCTCATCATTGATCCGCTTCTTGCATCCACTTATCTGGGAGGATCAGAAGATTCTGAAGAAGGAAATGCCCTTGTAGGTGGTAATGGAGAGCTACTGGTAGCCTTTGACGGAGCAACCGAATATGTATTTGTAGGAGCTACAACTTTTTCAAATGATTTCCCAACAACCGTAGGCGCATACGATACAGTTAGTGGAGGCTTTTCCGATAATTTTATAGCAAAATTTAATTTGAACCTCACAGATATGGTAGCAGGTACCTATATTGGGGGTAGCTCGTACGAAGATCGTGCAACTCTGGACATGGCTCCTGACGGCAATATATTCCTTTTAGCAAGATCCCAATCCACAGATTACCCTATCATAGATCCATTCCCTGGAAATGCAACTATTAATCCATATCAAACTGCACTAAATGGTACATCATACGATCTCGTTATTACAAAAATTAGCCCAAGTTTAACCGCTGCTCCCCTTGCCAGCACCTATCTTGGCGGAACAAGTGGTGGAGAATGGGGAACAGGTATCGCCTTTGGCAGTAGTTTCTGCCCGGTAAATCAGTCAACATCCACAGCTCCTCCCTATTGCGTTTACATTACTGCTGATGGCATTTCTTCAACACCAACAACAGCGATAAACTTAGCTTCAGGATACGATCCAACTTTTAATGGTGGATTTTCAAACAAATACGTAGCTCTTTTAGACAATAACTTAAGTAATCAATATTTCACAGCTACCTACTTAGGACAAGGTTTCTACGGCGCGCTGGCTGTAAGCAGTAGCGGTAAAGTTTTTGTGCACGGTGCCAGTACAAGTGGCTCCGACCCGGTAGTTAGGGCCAACTCCGGAACACCTTCATATCAGGAAACATTCGGTGGTGTAAGAGATTCCTACCTTGCACGTCTCAGTGCAAATCTCGCAACGCTTGAAGCATCAACATATTTTGGAGGACCAACTTATGAAGTAGATCTTACTAACACTATCCGTATTTTCGGATCAGGAGCAAATGAACAGATTTTTATCACTGCAGACATTTATAAGGGGACCGAACTCGAAGATGCAGTAACAGCAAATCCAAACACCATCAGTATTAATACATTTGGCCCATTAAGTTCACCAGCAATACCAGGTGACGATGTTTTCATTGCCCGCTTCAACAACGATCTAACAAATGCCCGTGTTGCCATCGTTGGCGGAAGTGATACAGAAAATACACCTTATATTGACCTGGATTCAAATGGTAATGCATTCATTGTTTCAGGTGGATGGTCATCAGACTACCCAACAACCACAGGAGCATATGAAGAAACTGATCCCGACGTAAACGATTCAGATTTCATGATTTCTAAATTTAACAATGACCTGACCAACCAAATATCAGCAACTTACATCGGAGGCAGCGGTTACGACTCTCTTCCATGTGGTCTGGAAGTCGACTCAGAGGACAATATATTCATCTGTGGTGAAACAGACTCTTCAGATTATCCAACAACTGCAGGAGCAGATGACACGACCCTTGGTGGAGGTTGGGATCTGGTACTCAGTAAATTCTCCAATCAATTAAATTTTGTTGATGGACCTCCTTCAGCGATAACAAATTTACAAGCGACTCCAGGTGATCAACAAGTTGACCTTACTTGGAGTGCCCCAAATGATAATGGCTTCACACTCACAAGCTATGAAGTACATTACAGTAATGACGGTTTTGCCACAGATGACCAAACTTGCGTAACCTCAGATTGTACCGACCTCACAACAGGTGCTACAGTCGCAGGACTCACAAATGGTATTGAGTATTCATTTAGAGTTTACTCATACAGCTCGCAGGGCATAAGCCCAGCCTCAAATACAGTCACTGCAACTCCAAGTGCTCCTTCAAGCGCATCAGTAGAAATCCATATCGGATCAATAAATGCTGATTTTAATAACACAACAATTGGTATTTCCGATGGCAACAATGGAAGTAACGACATCAACTCATTTTCAACACCCGCTACCGAAGCTGCCCTCAGTGGAAACTTCCCAGCAGCAGTATCTTTCTCTTTTGACGGATCAGGAGTACCAACAGAATCAAGCATACCTTATTCACTCGTAACGTTGGATGGAAGTAGAACAGTAGTAAATCTGAGTGATGATCTGGTCAGTTCAAGTATTTCACTCCCCTTCGCTGTAAGCATGTTCGGAAGAAATAATGATACGATCAAAATTTCTTCAAACGGTTTTATCTATCTGAATCAATCAAACGTGACCTCAGTAGATTCACGTTGTTGTGAAGGAGAACTTCTTTCATCTGTAACAGATACGGTGGACCACCTGGTAGCCGGACTCTGGACAGATATGTATCCACCGGGTAGTGGTGAAATTAGTTACGAAACTATCGGTTCTTCACCAAACAGAATATTCGTGGTGCAGTTCAGTAATATCAGCCAATGTTGTGATAGCAATGGAGGAAACAGTTTCCAGATACAATTGCATGAATCTTCAGGCGGAGGTGGGCCATCAGCACCCGCCGCAATTTCAGACCTTCAGGCAAATCCAGGTGATCAACAAGTTGATCTCACATGGAGTGCACCAAATAATAACGGCGATCCACTCACAAGTTATGAAGTTCATTATAGTGATGACGGCTTCGCAACAGATCAGACATGCGCAACAACCGATTGTACAGATCTCACAACAGGAGCAACTATAACCGGGTTAACAAATGGAATTCAGTATTCATTTAGAGTTTATTCATATAATTCAATCGGCATCAGTCCGGTTTCAAATACCGTAACCGCAACACCAAACCCTCCTTCAGCACCGGATGCAATTATTGATCTCGCCGGCACACCTGCCGACCAGCGAGTCTTCCTCACCTGGAGTGCACCTAATAATAATGGTTCGCCTCTCACAAGTTATGAAGTGCATTACAGTAATGATGGTTTTGCAACCGATGATCAAACATGTGTAACTGTTGAATGTACAGATCTCACAGCTGGAACAAATGTTACTGGTCTGACGAATGGTATTGAGTATTCATTTAGAGTTTATACATATAACTCAATTGGCATAAGCCAGGTTTCAAACACCGTAACAGCTACCCCATTCAATACAAATGGACCTCCTGCACAATGGCCAAACCCGAATAATCCAACAGATCAAATCATTGCAACCGGTACTGATGATCAGACAATTCCACGCGCAGTTCGCACGTCTGATGGAAACTATATCGTTTTCTACACTCAGTCCACTTTGTCAGGCACACTGATCTACGCGCAAAAAGTTGACCAGTCATCAGGAGCAACTCTTTGGGTCTCACCAACGTCTGTGAGTACTCAACCTGAATCTTATTCAACATCAAACAGCTATTCAACAGCATCAAACGACAACGGAGCATTCATCGCCTTCACTCGTATCTCGGATACGGAATTCCCTCCTGATTCAAATATCTATGTACAAAAAGTTGATAGCGATGGCAACATCTTATGGGGAGGAACTGGAATTAATGTAACGCTGAGCAACGTTTCAACATTAACAGAAAATTCGCCGCTTTTGGTAAGTGATGGCGCTGGGGGTGTATACGTTGCCTGGGATGTAGCCGGATCTTTAGGTTCATCTGAAGTCTATATCACTCATCTCGATAGCACTGGTGCGGTGGCAACAAACTGGAACACTACTGGCGTAGATAGTTTCCGCACTGTACATGTTGAAGCTTCCAGTGGTTCATCCGAACAACTGGGTTCAGATATGTGGTTGCAGGCAGATGGAAATATAGCAGTCCCCTTTTCCCATACTGCTTCAGGTTTCCCAGTTGAAGTAACAGCAGAAATAATTGTGGTAGATGCTCAGGGCGCAGGAGAAAGTCCAAGTATTCTTCTCAGTAATGCCGGTACTACTATCGGTCAATTCCGTGCAGCTCCTTAT
>Ga0207689_10001980_pt1 | contig 19344 bp, 15 predicted proteins | sample KBSMisM52_FD_184312 | JGI IMG/M metagenome (GOLD analysis project Ga0207689, IMG submission 184312) | Miscanthus rhizosphere microbial communities from Kellogg Biological Station, Michigan, USA - KBS Miscanthus M5-2 (SPAdes) (version 2) | ecosystem: Host-associated > Plants > Roots >... | reverse complement strand
TCAGTAAGATATTTTGTTGATAATCCTCCACCACTTAGTCTTAAGAAACGAAGGTTTGCCAGATTTTGAAAAGGAGTCAGGTTATCCAAATCTCTGACAAAGAACCTGACATATTTTACGTTAGTACAAAATTGAATGCCTTCGAAATTTTTAACGACGAAATCCAGCATTTCTTTGGCGCCGTTTAATGTATCAATGTCTTTAATGTCACTGTATAGAATTGCTCCTGACGGTTTGTTTATTTTTTCTCTGATCACTTGTTCTAAAATCGGATCGGGAAATACAACGATGAAATCATTGGCGACACCCGAAGATGAATCACAGACCCTTGCGTTATAGGTGATACTTGTATCGGATACGGTGATAGCGGGAGCAAAGAAATATTGGTTGACTATAAACGACCTTGCTTGTATAGCTGGTGTATCATTGCGATTGCAAAAGATTGTGTTTATTAAATAGCCGCCCTGGTCATCGGTTAGCCCAGGAATTGATCTGCCACTACTTTGAACAGCAATCTGAAATGGTTGATTAATCAGGGGCGCATTGTCGCAACCGGTAAGGACTCCTTTTATCGTATAGTTTTTGATGAACGAGAGATTGTTTTCCAACATCACTACTTCGTTCCTGTTTGCGGTTACAGGTGCAAGCGTGGTTATCAATGTATCACATTCAACAATTGTCCTCAGAATAAGTGATTCGGTTGCAGGGCAATTTTTGAGAGTAGCTTTTCCTTCATTATCAGTGTAAAAACCGGTAAACATAGTTGATGACTGGATGTGGGCGAGCACTTGCAAACCGGCCAGCGGGTTGCCTTTGGAATTTTTAAATTCGAGATTGAGTGTAAAAGCATTTATATCCATTCCTATTCCCCATTCTGAAAAATGATTTACTTCAGCAGTAAACACATCCCCGTTCTTATTCGCCATTCCCGCTTTTATCCATAAACCATACTTTTCATTAAAATGCCAGAGCGGAATAGATGCCGGTCCATTTGCAATTGCAGGCAATTCCATTTTTACGGTTTTACCCGCAGCAATCTGCAAAGCATTTCCGGAGATATCCTTTATTTCAACATTTGCCATTCCAAACGATTGTAATGCCTGTACCTGGTTTTGGTCGTTTAAACCTGCCAATATGCCGGGCATTGTTTCAAAAAAATTATCCGAAGATGGATCTATGTAACGCCCGATTACTTTGTATTGACCGGTGTACAGTGCTCCGTTTGCGGTAACCACCGCAGCATCCGGAAAAGTCAATTTAATCTTATTGTCAAGCGTAATTTCTCCACCGCCTGCATCTACAGTTTTTTCATCAATTGCTTTTAATAATTTTATTTTAAAATAATGATTTGCTTTCCCTGAGACATTAGGTGTGAACGTTTTTATACCCTTAAAATATCCATTAAGGGTTGCTGTTATTACCGCGTAATCCTTATTCAAAGGAAGTGTTGTTGGAAATTGAAAGAAACCTTTACTATTTGTAACAACAGTTTTATCTCCGCAGGTGATAGTTACACCGGTTAAGGGTTGTTCATCTTCTGCGACGATAATTCCTGAAACATAACCTCCGATAGTAGCGCTTGTTATTACTTTTGAAAACCGGTCATTTTCGGCCTTTATTATATCAGTCTGTACAGGAGGTTCAGGCGGGTTTGAAGGTTGATCATTCTTTTTACAACTGAAAACACAAAAAACTGCATACGCTGCAACAAATAATTTAATCTTCATTTTACCCGCTTGATGGTGGTTAGGAGGAAACCGAAAGTATAGACAAAACCCTGTTTTTTCAATCGTATTTTTACCGTCGCCCAATCTTTATAGCATATGCATAGCTGGTAGTAGCCTTTCTTAATTTTTCGGTGCGGGTAAACGTCAGAACCGGCAGGCCGACTGTTTTGTAAAATTTGTTACATTTATAATAATCAGTCACCAAAACCACACACCATGGAAGAAAATCAACCTTCAACATTATTTGGATTAGGTATTGACCCAATCGCAAAGGCCCACCTTGCCGAAACAGCTAAATGGGCCAGGTTTTTGGCTATTCTTGGTTTTGTACTCATGGGGCTTATTGTATTGCTGACGATATTTGCAGGTGCTTTTCTCGCCACACTTAGCGGTGGCTTTAGAGCGAACGATGCAAACGGACCGGCAACAACAGGACTGGCCGCGGGGTTTCAATTCTTCTTTCTTATTTTAATGGTTGCACTTTACTTCTTCCCCTGCCTGTTTCTTTTTCATTTTGCCAATAAAATGAAGCTTGCTCTCGCAGCGAACGACCAGGAAACATTGAATGCATCATTTCAAAATCTGAAAAAGTTTTTCCGGTTTATAGGGATAATGACACTTATTGTATTGGCATTTTATGCGATCATCATTTTCTTTATGGTGATTGGCTTTGGTTTGGGCCGTTAAGAAGGCAATGGAATTTAAATGCCGGTGAGTGAGTAAAACACAAAGAAAATATTTGACGCCTGTCGATGTTCCCGTCTTACTTACTTCACGATTACTATAATAAGTTTACAAAGCAACTTCTCTACTTTGTAGACAAATAATTATAATCCTTCATCACTACTTCCAGGAAATCGAACGGAGATAAAGTAGATTCAATCTTCAAATGATTTTTTATTTTCTCAGACGCCATTGCCGCAAGTTGAAAGTCACCTTTTTTCCTGGATGTATCCAATATGCTTTTTATCGAGTTTATATCCCGGTCACTTAATTGCATAATCTGGGGAAAAGAAGGAATGTAGTTGTGGGCCACTTCAAGAAAAACGGTATCGTTTATATTGCCCTTTGGATTTGTTCGTATCACAATTGTTCCGGCTAACAGGTCGCCGAGCCGCTGCGTTTTCTTAGATGCGACGACAAGAACAATGTCAATAAGCAATAACAGTAGGGCAAAACCCATCGCCTGTGCCACCTGCTGAGCCGCCTGGCCCACGTATTCAGCAGAGGTGGAGGAAAGAAGAATGATATAGTAAACGATGATCATCAGCGCTACATCCGAAGTACGGATGAGCCAACGGATAAGATACTGTCCAATGCTGGCTTTTCCTCCATTTTCATTTACTACCCGTATTTTCATGAGTTTCTTACCAATGCTTTGCCCGGTCATTGTTATTTCCATAACGGGATGATACAGCAAAAATGGAAGAAAGAAAAGTAGCGAGATGGCCCATGCATCGTAGCTGTCGTCCATATTTACGCTTCGGCCGTTCAGAATGCTTCCCATGATTTTTCCCGCTATGATGAGGTAAAAAATCTGTATAAACAGGTCAATAAGCCAGGCGCCGAGCCTGCGTGCAAACTCAGCGGCCTCAAATTCCAGGTCTATATTAAAATTGGTTTGAACTTTTATTATGGCCATAGCGCAGTGCCTGTTCTGTGCACAGCAAATTAACTGTTTTCGACAACGTAAACAATCGTAAAAAAGTGATGACAACGCTTTGTTTTCCGGAAACACAGAACTTTTTTTCTGCCTTTTCAAAACTTAAAGGCACTTAAAATCCGAATGCTTATACTTTTCCGTAGAAAATAGTATTTTACAAATCAAATTAAACCCTTCTGAGAGAGGCCCTTTTTATAAAGAAGAATAAAGAGCGATGGGAGAAAGTGCAGCAGGATCCCTCCCGCGAAGCCGATGAAATGGCAAAAGATTTTACCCAACTGGTAGACGACCTGGCCTATGCAAAAACGTTTTACCGCACCAGCAAGGTCACCCAGTTTCTGAATAGCCAGTCCGCTAAAATTTACCTGGATATTTATAAAAACAGGAAAGAAGAATCAAACCGCCTTGTCAAATTCTGGAAATATGATCTGCCGCTAACCATCCGGAAACATCACCGTGTGATTCTTTTTACATTTATAATTTTCTGTGTTTTTTTCGCCGTTGGTTTTTTTTCTTCCTCGCATGATGAATCCTTTGTAAGGGAAGTATTGGGTGACGATTATGTAAGCATGACGGAAAAAAATATTGAAGAAGGAAATCCTTTCGGCGTATACAAATCCGGGAATTCGTTCTGGATGTGGATCGGTATCATGATCAACAACATTATGGTATCGCTCACTTATTTTGTAAAAGGAATTTTCCTCGGTGTTCTCAGTGTCACATCAATGGTGCTGGAGGCAATGCGTCTCGGCGCTTTTGAACAATTCTTTTTTGGAAAAGGTGTGGGCCTGCAATCTGTACTGATTGTTTCGATACATGGTGTGTTGGAAATTTTTTCGATAATTGTTTCAAGTGCTGCAGGTGTGGTCATGGGTACGAGTTATTTATTTCCCGGTACTATGACGCGGTTGAAGGCGTTTAAAAGAGGCACAAAAGACGGAGTAAAAATTGTTATCGGGCTCATTCCCTTTTTTGCCATAGCTGCATTCTTCGAAGGTTTTGTCACCCGGCACTCAGAAATGCCTAAATGGCTCAGTGGATTTTTACTGCTTACCTCTGTAAGTTTTATCCTTTGGTATTTTGTTATTTATCCCATACGCCTGCAGAAATATTATTTTACTTCACTTAATCCGCAGGAGGCATAATTGCTCGATACAATCAAACAATACGATTTTTATAAAAGAATTTTTATCCGTGTAGGGGTATCACTTTTTTTTATTACGGTTTCTTTGTTTTGTTTCTCACAACAAAATGCCTCCTCCGACACAGTCCGGGTTGATGCTGAAAATGAAGACACCGGTGATGAGGTGATGGACACAACCGGGAATTACCAGGATTCACTCAACAGGGTTGAGCATAACTATTACAACGATACTTCTTATTGGGCAAGGGATACGTTTTTGATTCGTAAAGTACCTGATAATGTGATAAAAGATTTACAACAACAGGATGCTTTCTGGTATGCCAATAAAGAATTTAAAAAAAAGGACGAACCCCGATCGCGTCGGAATACCCTGGACTGGCTGGGAAGAAGCAGCTGGTTCCAGACATTGGCCTGGATCATTGTCATAGGAGGATTTATAACAGTGTTGCTCTGGTTTCTTGCAAGCAGCAATGTGCGGCTTTTCCAAAAACGATCACGAACATTGGAGGAAGCGCAGCAGGATGAAGTGTCCGGGAATATTTTTGATATCAATTACCAAAAGGAAATTGAAAAAGCAATACAGGAAAATAATTATCGTGTTGCCATCAGGCTGATGTTTCTTCGTGCATTGAAAAATCTTGCACAAAAAAATGTTATTCATTACAAGCAGGAGCAAACAAATTTTGATTATTTAATGCAATTGCATACAACAACCTACTATAAAGATTTTTTCCGCCTTACCCGGCATTATGAATATGCGTGGTACGGCCAGTTTGCTGTAAGTAACAGCTCGTTTGCAATAATTAAAAAAGAGTTTGAAAATTTTGATCGTCAATTTTATTAATCGTTGAAAAAAGCATTTCCATATATTATCGGATCGGTTGGGTTGATCGCGGCACTGATTCTGGCCATAGGCGTAAAAAGAGATCGGACGTTGGACGAACGCATAACTTTTAATAAGAATGATAAAATTCCATACGGCACCTATGTTGCTTTTCATGAACTGAAATATCTTTTTCCAAAAGCCGATATCACTTCCGCGAGAACGGGACCGGAATATTGGGACAGCACCTACTATGACGATAAAGTAAAGAAAGCACTGATAATAATTACGCCACAGTTTATTGCGAATGAAACAGAAATGAACAACATTGTTGCCTTTGCACAAAAAGGAAACGATGTTTTTATCAGTACAAGAGAATCGAGCGTTACGGCGCAAGACTATATGAAGTTCCGCAGCAGCGCTTCTTTCGATGCATTTGAAAAAGGAGATTCGGTAATCTTGTCATTGGATAAGCCACCATTCCCTTCAGCAATAACAAAATCTTACCCGGGCCGGAAATTTCAATCTTATTTTTATAAATACGATAGCAGCCTTACAGCGGTGCTGGGGCATAATGACGAAAATGATGCAGTGTTTATAAGAATGCAAACCGGCAAAGGAAATATATACCTGCATGTGGTTCCAATCGCATTCACCAACTATTTCTTGCTGCATAAAAACAACATGGCCTATTATGAAGATGCCTTGTCAGTGATTTCTCCCTACGCAAAAAAAGTAATCTGGGATGAATACTTCCTTTATAAACTATATGATCACCGGCGGCAAAATAAAAGTTGGTTGTATGTCTTGTTTAAATTTCCTGCTTTTAAATGGGGTCTGCTGACGGCTATTATTGCCATCGCCATTTTTGCCCTGCTCGAAGCCAGAAGGAAACAGCGCTATATACCGGAACTTGCAAAAGCAAATAACGATTCATTGGATTTTGTAAAAACGATAGGCCGGTTATACTATGAGAAAAACGATCACAAGGATCTTGCGAGGAAAATGGGACTGTATTTCCTGGATTATGTGCGTATGAATTACAAATTATCGACGGCAACATTGGATGAAAATTTTATCCGGAACCTGCATTTTAAATCTGGATATAATGAAAGTGAATTGAAAACGATAATCTCTTTTATAAACTTTTTAGAAGAGGCACCCGGTATCAGCGATGGGCAATTGGCAGAATTTCATAAACAACTGGAAAATTTCTATAAAAACTCATAATCAAAATACTAATATCAATGGACCTGGTAGATGAACAATTATTTCAGCAACGCACCGATCTTACTGTATTGAATGAATCGGTAATGGCTATACGAAGTGAAATTAAAAAGATAATTGTAGGGCAGGATGAAATGGTAAAACTGATCATAGCAGCTTTACTCGCCGATGGACATGTATTGATTGAAGGTGTGCCGGGAGTTGCCAAAACACTTACTGCAAAGTTGGTGGCAAAAAGTGTTGATGCAGCCTTTTCACGAATTCAATTTACACCTGATCTCATGCCATCGGATGTATTGGGAACACCGGTGTTTAATCCAAAAGAAGCCAGCTTTGAATTTAAACGCGGTCCGGTGTTCGGCAATCTTGTATTGATTGATGAAATAAACCGTGCACCCGCGAAAACGCAGGCGGCTTTATTTGAGGTAATGGAAGAAAGACAAGCTACCATTGATGGCAAAACGCATATGATGGCAAATCCTTTTATGGTACTTGCGACACAAAACCCCGTAGAGCAGGAAGGAACCTATCGTTTGCCGGAGGCGCAGCTGGATCGCTTTCTGTTTAAGATTATAGTACCATACCCGAGTGAACAGGAAGAAGTTTCCATTCTTACACAGTTTCACAACCTGGGAAATACACCGGTAATGGACACTGTAAAACCGGTACTCAGCCGCGAACAAATCATTTCATTGCGGCAGCAGATAAAAACATTGATTATTGAAGAAAAGCTTTTGCAGTTTATTGCAAAATTGGTTCAGCATACACGAACACACAAATCTATTTACCTCGGTGCATCACCCCGTGCTTCATTGGCGATTATGAATGCATCCAAGGCGATTGCGGCTATACAGGGGCGTGACTTTGTGACACCGGAAGATATTCTAACGGCAGTAACACCGGTGCTTCGTCATCGGATTATACTGGCGCCCGATAAAGAAATGGAAGGTGTTACGGAGGATGAAGTCATCAAACAGATCATTCATTCAATGGATATTCCACGATGAGTCTTTTCCGGCGCCTCATATCAATGATCGATCGCTCCTCTTTTTTTCTCAACAGGATAGCGTATTACATTGCAGGTGTTGCAGCCGCGGCATATGTATTGAGTTATTTCCTGCCGTTCCTGTTTCTGGTCGGGCATATTATTCTTGTACTTCTTGCCATTTCTATTTTCGTAGATATGATTTTATTGTATGGTAAATCAAAAGGCATCCGGTCGAAGAGAATAACGGCGGAGCGATTCAGCAATGGCGATCAAAACAAGGTGCTTTTGCATATAGACAATGATTATTCTTTTCCTGTAATGCTAAGTGTGATAGACGAGCTGCCTGTACAATTCCAGGAAAGAAACTGGATGCGCAAATTGAAAATAGACGCAGGCAAAAATTCCGAAATTGAATATTCTCTTCGCCCGGTGCAAAGAGGGGAGTATGTTTTTGGAAATGTCAATATTTACGTCTATAGTCCATTGGCGATTGTAAAACGCCGTTATATAATTGAAGAAGAGCAGCTGGTAAAAGTGTATCCTTCGTATATGCAGATGCGCCGGTATCAATTGCTTGCAGTCAGCAACCGTTTGCAGGAGGCGGGTGTAAAGCGTATAAGAAGACTGGGTCACAGCATGGAATTTGAGCAGATAAAAGAATATGTGCGGGGCGATGATTATCGTACCATCAACTGGAAGGCGACGGCCCGTAAAAGCGACCTGATGGTAAATAACTTTACAGATGAACGCAGCCAGCAGATATACTGTGTAATCAATAAAGGCAGAATAATGAAAATGCCTTTTGATGGCATGACGCTGCTTGATTACGCCATCAATGCTTCGTTGGTTTTAAGCAATGTGGCACTTGTAAAACACGATAAAGCAGGATTGATAACGTTTGCAGAAAACGTTGATAGTTTTTTGCCAGCCGATAAAAAGCCGACACAAATGAATTTGCTGCAGGAGATGCTGTACCGGCAACAAACGTTATTTCTCGAACCTGATTTTGAAAAGCTATACTCAGTTATCCGCGGGCGTATTACGCAAAGAAGCCTGCTGGTGTTATTTACCAATTTTGAGTCTGTATATAGCCTGGAAAGAGAAATGGCATCCCTTAAACGGATTGCAAAATATCATTTACTGCTGGTTGTATTTTTTGAGAATACAGAGTTAAAGACATTAACCGAAAACAAAGTGTCAACAATAGAAGACATATATATCAAGACTATTGCAGATAAATTTGTTTATGAAAAAAGGCTGATGATAAAAGAGCTGCATAAAAACGGTATCGCATCCATTTTAACGACTCCGGAAAATCTTACCGTAAATGCGATCAATAAATATCTTGAGTTGAAGACGAGAATGTCTATCTGATTGAAATTATCAATTGAAAAGTTTATAGGTTTATAAGCTGCACGCTCTCATCAACACGTTAACTTTTCAACTTGTCAACTTTTCAATCCCGTTATCTTTGCCTGATGGAGAAAAATGAGCTCAATAGTTTTGAAGAAGGGAAAGTTTTATTGATCAACAAGTCTCTTTACTGGACATCTTTTGACGCCGTTCGAAAAATCAGGAATCTTATAAAGGTAAAAAAGGTGGGTCATGCCGGTACGCTTGATCCACTGGCGACGGGTTTGTTGATTATCTGCACAGGAAAATTTACCAAGAAGATAAATGAATACATGGCCAGGGAAAAAGAATATACGGGATCATTTACGCTGGGAGCTGTAACACCCACGTATGATCTCGAAAGTGAACCGGTCCAGGTTAAATCGGTTGAATCGATTTCCAGCGAACAGATCTTTAACGCGACACAAAAATTTACAGGTGAAATTTTGCAAACACCGCCGGCACATTCAGCTATAAAAGTGGAAGGTAAAAGAGTGTATGAACTGGCGCGAAAAGGGCAGGAGGTAAAACTCGAGCCCCGGAAGATAACGATCAAAGAATTTGAAATAACGGGAATTGACCTGCCTGTTGTGCAGTTTCGCGTTGTATGTTCAACGGGCACGTACATACGAAGTCTCGCCAACGATTTTGGACAGGAGTTGGGTTGTGGCGCTTATCTTAGCGGCCTTTGCCGAACAAGAATAGGAGAGTTCTTATTGAGTGATGCGATGACGGTAGAAGAGTTTGAAAAAAGTATAAAACAGGCTGTTTAATAGCCAAACGGATAGTTGATACCCAGTTGAAGTTGCCCGCCGACAAGTGTTTTCAATTCATTCCATTTATAAAACCACTTGTATTGAGATGCTGCATCATCCGGTTGCGGACTGGGGTTTCTTACTTTTAAGCCATAGTCAAGCCGGACAAGAAAATAAGTAAAGTCAATGCGAACACCTGCGCCTGCGTCTACGCCAAGATCTTTATAAAACTGGTCGAACTTAAAGCTTCCATAAGGATAGTCAGGATTGTCAATGCGATACCAAACATTTCCAACATCAGTAAATAAAGCACTGTTTATTTTTATTCCCGCTACACTCATGAGATAAAAGCGATATTCTGCATTAGCTTCTAATTGTATATCGCCCGATCGGAAAGGATCATCCTTGTAAGCACTCATGGTTGACCCCGGACCAAGCCTTCGCAGTCCCCATCCGCGCATACTGCTGGGGCCACCGGCATAGTATTGCCTGAAGAAAGGCATGTACAGGCTTTTCTCGGGACTTGGACTTTCCAATTCAAATCCGATGCCTCCGAAAATTCTCGCGACGAATTCGCTTCGGGGTGTTATTTTAATTTTATGACCAAAATCCGCATCAAATTTTATAAAACGATAGAGTGAGTCAAAAATCTTTGTTTTGATTTTACCTGTTAATAGTCCGGATTCCTCAAAATTAAAGCGAAGGATGTCAGCTGATTTTTTTCTGTCCTTTATGGCAGTAAAACTCAAAGAAAGCTCTGAGACAATCAGCCCCTGGTTGAATACATATTTCAGCGTTGGAATTTTGTCCATTAGTTTTCTCAGGCTATCTCTTACAGTCAAAAAGTTGTATTCAACGTTCGGAATTTTTATACTTAATGATCTTGTTTGATTTTGTCGCCTGTTGCGCCAGTTAAAATCATAACCCCATGAACCGGTTACTGTCGTGAGATTAAACAAATCCTTACGATCGGTATTGGCAATATTAAATGATAATACCGTTCTGCCGTTATCTCTTAATCTTTCCGGCACAAAATTCATCGGGGGTATAAGCCTTGGAAAATAAATGGAATGACCAAGACTTGCCTGCTTTGTTTGAATAAACTGCTGTCCCTGAGACGCACTGAACTCCGTACCAAACCGGATATTCGTATTGGATTGGTTGGAAGCTCGTGCAAAATTTCTATTCTGTAATCCGATATTAAACCCTACACCAAAAAGATTAGTGGTTGACAACACACTACCGCTGTTAAAGCTTCCTTCAAGATTGGCACTGAAAAGATATTTTGAAGCAGGTGTAAGTTTTATTTTCATATCAACACTATCCATGCCTTTTCTCGGAACCGTTTCAATATCTACAAGCCGCCAGGCGCCGAGCGAATTAAAACGATTCATGGTTCGTAAATATCTTCGCTGATTGTATAGATCGCCGCTCTTGAAGTAAACGTTTTGCGGTAAGCTCTTCAGATTGAAAAGATCGCGGTAATAAACCATATCTATTCCTGCCACTTTTCGTTCTTTTCTTGCATAGTTCGCCGTGTCTTCATTAAGGTCAGGGTACATCGTGATATTGCCTACATAATATTTTTTTAGTCTTGTACTATCGACGGTCGGTCTCAACCGTATTTCGAGATTCACCGTTGGATTTTCCCGGTGAGCTTTTATCTGTTGCAGTTGCTCCAGTTGTTCAAATGGATCAAGTGCCGGCGCCAGCAAAGCTGCGTCAAGAGTATCCCATGCGCAAATCAATTCATCTCGTGTAATTCGTAAATAGCCCCGGTTCCGATATACTTCCACCAGGCGGTCGAGTTCTGCAGCGATCGTATCCTGGGAAAAAGAGTGACCTTTTTTCAAATAGGTGTCCACCATTGCAGAGTCGGTGAGCCGCTGCAGATCGGGAACTTTAATGTTGTATAGAATGGAGTCGATTCGTACCAATTTTCCCGGCGTGACGTTAAATACCGTCGTCGTGCGATATTGTTTTTTCCGGGAACTGTCGATACTGACTTTGTAATAAATCGTATCCCTAAAATATCCCAGTTTATTCATTAAGAGATGCATGAATAAAACGGATTTATCTGCACTCGCGGTGTCAAAGGCGGGCGGATGCCTGAGTTCACTCCATGCCACCTTACTTACAGAACGCACCTGCATGCTGTCGTCGAGCTGGTTTTGAAGCCTGGTTTCAAGGTCCTTTCTATTCGCTGTACTATAATTGCCCTCAACCTTTATTTTAGTATCAAAAACGAATGGCTTATAAGGAGGATATTTTTTAACAATTGTGGTTAACTTACACGATGCACAACATATACAAAAAGAGGCAATGATCAAGATATTATGAACGCTGGTATATGTCCGGGGCTTTCCATGTAACATAGATGATAGACCAAAATGTATGCTCAGTAAAACGCAGCTCAAATATATTCAAAGTTTAGGCCACAAAAAACTCAGGGATGACGAGAAAGCCTTTATTGCAGAGGGTCCTAAAATTGTTAAAGAAATAATAAACGAGGTACCGGGATCGGTAATCTCAGTTTTTGCACTTGAAGAATGGATAAATGAAAACCGGTCATGGGCCGGAAATATAAAATTTACGCCGGTAACCGAAGCTGAGTTAGACCGGATATCGCAACTATCGGCACCGAATAACGTACTTGCTGTCGTTAAAAAATTCAATGAGCCGGTTATAGAAACAACTAATAAAATAACGCTGGCACTCGATACTATACAGGATCCCGGCAATATGGGAACCATTATCCGTACCGCTGATTGGTTCGGAATAGAACAGGTTGTATGCAGTGATGATTCGGCAGATATGTATAATCCGAAAGTAGTGCAGGCAACAATGGGCAGCATTGCCAGAGTGAAAGTACTGTACACTGATTTGGAACAATGGATATCCGGTCAACAGGTAAAAATATATGCGGCATCCCTGGAGGGAAAAGATATTCGTGAGATAAAAAAGCCAGCTGAAGGAATAATTCTTATCGGGAATGAATCAAAGGGTATTCGTCCGCAATTGCTGCAAAAGGCCGATGAAAGAATTACAATTATGAAAAAAGGTAAGGCAGAATCATTGAATGCTGCAGTAGCGTCGGGAATTATACTCTCACATTTTACCTGAACTGGATCGCTTTTACCGGTTGTATTCGCTTGACAATAATGGTTGGTATCATCAGCACCAGGAAACAAACAATTAAAGTAGCTGCACAGACAAATGCTACCTGCCACCATACTATTTTCACCGCTGCCTTGCTCACGTAATAGGCATCTTCATCTAATGTTATAAAACCGGTTCGTTGCTGCAGCCATAACAGCGCTAATGCCAATGCAACGCCCAGCACGATGCCAGTAATGGTAATAAATAATGAATGTTGTAAGAATATTTTTTGAATAGTCCAGTTGCCGGAGCCGATCGCTTTTAAGATCCCTATCATTCTCACTCTTTCCAATACGAGTATGATAAGACATGTAATGAGATTAATAACCGCGACAATGGTCATAAACCCGATCAACACATTTCGGGTAACATCCTGCATATCGAGCCAGTCGAATATATTTGGATTTACCTGGCGTATTGTTTTTGTATCCCATATTTGGGGAAATGATTCCATTGCATAGAGTTCCTCGCTTACTTTATCCATTTTCCTCAGGTCTTTCAAAAATATTTCATAGCCACCGATCTCATCCGGTTGCCATCCGTTCAGGCGTTGTATCAGTTTAAGATCAGCGACGGCAAAGGTCTGGTCATTTTCCACAATGCCGGTTTTATAAATGCCCACTATGGTCAATTTATCAGGGCGGAGTGAACCATCCGGTCGTATAAAATAAATAAGTACGCGGTCATTTAATTTCAGATTCAGTTGTGCAGCGGTGAAGGTTGAAATGATAATATCACGGCTATACGTACTGTCATTGAATTGTATCCACCTGCCTTCCTTTATAAATTGCTTCAGGTGATTAAAATCATATGAAGGATCAAGCCCTTTTATCAATACGCCATCTATCTCATCTTTTGTTTTCAGAATAGCATAGCGTGTCGCAAAGGGGTGAATGCTTTGAACGTTGGAATTATTTTTAATTGCATTGAATGCAGTATCATTTTTCCGGATAGGAAATTGCTCCGCAATAGTTGATCGTACCGGTTCTTTGTCTGTAACACGGATATGTCCCAGGAAATTAAACATTTTCTGGCTGATAGTTTCCTGGAAACCATTTACCAACGCCAATGTCACGATCATCGCCGTTACACTGATTATGGTAGCAGTTATGGATAACCGTATGATAAATCGGGAAAATGATTTTTGCCGGTTAAAGGCGATACGATTTGCTATAAAATTTGCAACCCTCAGATGATATAATTTGTCTTTTCAAAAATAAGCCTGTTAAAAGATTTCTGCAGTTTTTTAAAAGATTTTCACAATATTACAGGACATTCTGCCGCTTAAATAAGCTATATGAGAGATTCAATCACAATAATGCTGTTGTTCATTGCATCTTATGCGTTTGGGCAGGCAAATCCTGACCATATTTATAAAGCGAATATCCGCACACCGCAGGTATACAAGGCATCAGACCCGGTTGCTTATCCCGTTTTAATGCTGAATGGAAATGATCAGCTTGAACTCCACTTCGATGATATGGACGGCGATGTAAAAATGTATTATTACACGTTTGAGCTACGAAATGCCGATTGGTCAAAAACGATCCTGTTTCCGTTTGACTATATCAAAGGATTCAGTAACGCCCGTATCAATACTTACAGGCAATCTTCCATTGCTTTTACGCGATACACGCATTACCAGGCGGTGGTACCGGACCGCAATTGTATGCCATCGCGTTCCGGAAATTATGTGTTGAAAGTATTTCTCAACGGCGATACCACCCAGCTTGCATTTACAAAAAGCATAGTTGTGGTTGATACAAAAACAAGTGTCGCCGCACAGGTGCAGCAACCTTTTAACGGGCAACGCATACGCACAGAGCAAAAGTTGTTTATTACCGTGCAGACAGATAGCCGGATAAACACGATGAGCCCGCAGGACCTTAAAGTGGTGGTATTGCAGAATTATATCTGGAAAACTGGTTTATTTCTCAGCAAGCCCACTATTTTCAGGGGAAATTATTTTGAATTCAGCGATGAAAACTACACGTCCATGCCGGCAGGTAAAGAATGGCGGTGGATTGATTTGCGTTCGCTCCGCCTGATGAGTGATCGTATGGGACGAATTGAGCAAGGAAAAAACAAAACGGATATTTATTTAAAGCCCGACGGCGAACGACAGCAACAGTTATACGTCTATTATCGTGATCTGAATGGACGATATTCTATTGAGACGACAGATAACGTTAACACATTATGGGAAACGGATTATGCGTATGTCCATTTCAGTTATTTCCCTCCGGGCAATAAACCATATGAAGGCAAAAACGTTTACCTCCTCGGCGAATTGACGCAATATGGCCTGGATGATGATTCAAAAATGGTATTCAACCCCGATAAAGGCGGGTATGAAAAGACACTTTTCTTAAAACAGGGGTTTTATAACTATAGTTATGTTACCGTACCGGAAAAAGCCCAGGCTGGTCAACCGCTTTCCTACGAAAACACAGAAGGTAATTACTGGGGAACTGAAAATTCTTATATGATATTGGTTTACTACCGCCCTTTCGGTGGCCGCGCCGATGAATTGATTGGTTATGCCAGCGTGAGTTCACTTTTCCAAAAAGCGAGGTAGGTGCCTTTATAGTCACATTAGCCTGTATAGTTTACCCGGCAGTGATGCAATGACATTCTGCAATTCGAGATTTAAAATAACAGCCGCTACCGCACTGCTGGTAAGCCCGCTCTTTATATTCAATTCATCAATATGAATAGACTCTTTCTCTTTCAGGATATCAACAACTGTTTTTTCGTCTGCCGTCAGTTCAATAAAAAGTTCTTTTTGCGGTTTATGCGACTGCTTTTTTGTCTTTTCTTCCCATCCCATATATGCAATTAAATCCGCTGCGTCGGTCAACAATACTGCTTTGTTTGATTTAATAAGATGATTACAACCGGCGCTTTTGCTATCTGTAACTTTCCCCGGCACGGCAAATACGTCTTTGTTATAGCCATCTGCCAATTCAGCAGTGATGATACTTCCACCTTTTAATCCCGTTTCTACTACGATCGTTGCATCGCTCATGCCCGCTACAATACGATTTCGAATTGGGAAATTATGTTTATCAGGTTTTGTGTTACTTCTGAATTCGGTTAAAATGCCTCCGCTGTTTTTTGCCATTTCCTTCGCAAGCCCCGCGTGCTGCAATGGATAGATCTGATCAAGACCATGAGCAAGGACACCAATTGTCGGTAAATTATTTTTTATAGCAGATTTATGCGCGATCGCATCTATTCCATAAGCTAAGCCACTTACAACAACTATGCTGAATGGGGCAAGTTCTTTGATAAGCAATTCTGTTATTTGTTTTCCATAATCGGTATTTGATCTTGTGCCGATAACAGAAATAATCTTTGACGAATTCAGGTTGGCTTCGCCACGATAATATAATAGGGTAGGAGAGTCATAGCAATTTAGTAATCGCTGCGGATAATTTTCGTCTGAAATAAAAAGGGGTGTGATTTTATATTTTTCAATGAAGGCAATCTCCTCTTCTGCTATGCTGAAATTATCAAAGGCTTTTATATTGTTTGCCCGTACGCCACCGATACCCTCTAATTTTTCGAGTGATGTTCTTTTTGCCCTGAATATTTCTTCGGGAGAATAATGCTGCAATAAAATCTTCGCCTGTACGGGGCCGATATTCGGGATTAAAGTAAGGGCAATTTGATATAGTAAGCTATCTCTCATTTCAGCAGCGGCAGCTAAAATAAGGAAAGTAAAACAGGAATGATGATAATCAGGGAGACAAAATTTTTAATTCTGTTCTCCTGTTCTTCGCTCTTCCTTCTTCTGTTTTATTGTCTGCTACTGGTTTTGTTTCACCAAAACCGGCAGCGACTAACCGTTGTCCCGACATTCCTTTTTCAATAAGATAATTGATGACCGCTCTTGCCCGTGTATTGGAGAGTTTTAAATTGTCTGCAGGTTTTCCTACGTTATCAGTATGACCGCTGATTTCAATTTTAATAGTTGGGTTATCTTTCATCAATTGCACAACTTTGTCGAGCTCAACCTGCGATTCCGGTTTTAAATCATATTTATTTACATCAAAGAAAATATTATTTAATACTATTGACGCATTGGCTTCGATAGGTTGTAATGGTATATTTTTTTCATACGTTGAGTCAGGCGAATTATGACTCAGGAAAAAATTATCCGAATAGAATAAATATCCCTTGCGGTTTACGTTGAACGCATAATCTTTTCCCACCGGTAATGTGATCAGGTAATTTCCATGTTCGTCTGTCTGCACTTTCGAAATAGTTTGTTTGGTAAACAGGTCAATCAGCTCAACGGAGGAGGGTAATCCTTTTGTCGTTTTCTTATCGAACACCTGTCCTTTTACCCAAAGTGTTTTGTAAGGTCTTATGTCCTCACGCAGCTCAAAACTATAAATGTCAAGCCCGCCTTTACTATCGCTCCTGTCACTGGCATAATAAGCTGTTTTGCTATCGGCTGTAATAAATAATGTTCCCTCTTTATTAATTGTGTTTACGGGATAACCAAGGTTCACCGGTTTGCTCCAAATGCCATTTGGTCCTTTCCGAACATAAAACAGATCATCATCTCCATAACCCGGCCAATAGTTGGAGGTAAAATAAAGTGTTTGATTATCGGCATGTATAAAAGGGCATTGCTCATCACCCGGCGTGTTGACCTGCGGACCGAGGTTTTCAGGTTCACTCCATTTTCCGTTTGCCAGCAAATGACAAACATAAATATCGCTGCCACCCAAACCGCCAAACTGCCGGCTTGCAAAATACAGGTCTCTTTTGTCGGGAGATAAACAGGGTTGCGATTCCCACTGATCAGAGTTTACGCGACCGCCGAGGTTAAGTGCTTCGCTCCAGCCCTGTGTAGTGAGATAAGAAATAAAAATATCGCAACTGCCAAATCCTTGCGGCCGGTTACACCCGGTAAACACAAGCCATTGTCCGTCCTGGGATATGTTTTGTGCACCCTCATTCTGCTCCGTATTAATATTGCCTTCCAGTGGCTTTGCACGACTCCATGTGCTATCTTTTTTTGTACTGTGATAAAAATCTTCATTGAAATCACCTGTTCGTCTTGTGAATACTAATTCACTGCCATCAATTGTCAGGGAAGGAAAATATTCTGATTCTGTACTGTTGATACTATCACCTAAACTATGCGGAGAAAAAACATAGTCTTTTGCGGCATGCTTACGGGCATAGTCAACCGCAAATTCATAACTTTTTTTCCTGTATTCTGCCGCCTTATAGGTTGTGGTATTTTTAGGCGGATTTTTTTCGAAGAAACTATTAATTGCGTTCAATGCCTTATCAAACTCACCCATGCCCGCAAGATTGATGGAATAAGGCAATTTATATTCAACGGTATAATCGCTGTCTTGTGCAAATGCTTTTTCATACCAGGTGGTACTATTGGGATAATCTTTCAATTGACCATATACACCGGCCAGTGACAGGTAAGCATCCACATATTTGCTGTCAATGTTTATACTTTGTAAAAGCAGGTTAACCGCCGCTTTATAATCACGTCCCTGTGCTTTTTCCAACGCCTGGTTATAAACAGTTACTGCTTTTTTATTGATTTTTTCCGGGTCGTAACCCTGGCCGAAAGTGAGCGAAACAAAAATCAGAGAGGTAAATACTAAAATTGTTTTTTTCATCAGCAATACATTGCGATCATAATAACGGATTTTCATTCAGTTTATTCCCCTGCCTGCGACTTTAATCTTGTTAAAATCGCCCGGGGCATATGGCTTCGTTAAGGCACATTTATATACTTATGTATCTGCAGACTAAGTTCCCATTTAGGATTCGCCTTAATATAATCAATGATCAGCGGTGTCATCTGTGCGGCCTTATCCCATTCCGGCTGCAGGTAAAGCCGGCAGGTGGGTGATACAAGTGCTGCATATTTTTCTGCCCAGGCAAAATCTGATTTATTAAAGATCACGACTTTCAATTCGTTGGCATAAGGTACAACTTCATCCAAAGGGGCCTTGAATTTTTTTGGCGATAAACAAATCCAATCCCAGTTACCGCTCAACGGATAAGCACCCGATGTTTCAATATGCGTTTTTAATCCTGCGTTTTGTAATTCTTTGGTTAATGCGTCGAGATTATGCATCAATGGTTCACCACCGGTAATAACAACGATCTGCGCAGCTGTTTCCCGGACTTTTAACCGTAAACTTTCAACACTGAACTTTTCAAATTTATCCGCATCCCAACTTTCTTTTACATCGCACCATACGCAACCTACATCACAGCCGCCAAGCCGAATGAAATAAGCGGCACGGCCCTGGTGATATCCTTCGCCCTGCAATGTGTAGAATTGTTCCATTACAGGTAAGGATGGCCGGGTGGCCTGAACTGTATTATTTTTTATATTTTTCGTTTCAATCATTATTTCTTCTTAAACCAGGCAACGAATTGCTATGCTGTTCTCTATTCATTTATTAACAGGTGC
>Ga0207689_10001977_pt1 | contig 19352 bp, 15 predicted proteins | sample KBSMisM52_FD_184312 | JGI IMG/M metagenome (GOLD analysis project Ga0207689, IMG submission 184312) | Miscanthus rhizosphere microbial communities from Kellogg Biological Station, Michigan, USA - KBS Miscanthus M5-2 (SPAdes) (version 2) | ecosystem: Host-associated > Plants > Roots >... | reverse complement strand
CCGTTCAACATTTTTCTTCAATTTTCGCAGTCCTTCTTCCATTTGTGTGCCATACATTTTGTCGTAAGCGAGACTGAAAAATTTTTCCCACGGATACCATTTCAGCTTAAAATCAAGATACCACTGTAGCGTAAGAGAATCTGAATTATTATACGATCTGGCTTCCCAGCCACTGATTATGGGATTTTTGTTTCCCGACCTGAACTCCGCCTTTACTTCGTCCAGTTTATCAACAGTAATTGAAATAAGCGTTGCAGATAATTTAGCCGATATTAAACGACCTTCTTTTGATGATAAAGGTTCTACATGTAAAGTATCAAAACCCGGATACCATTCTTTCCATTTGTTCATATCACTGATCTTTCCCAATACAGAATCGGCAGATGACATTATATTAACAGCCCTTGATATCCGTACATGCGAAGGAATAAATAATGAAATACCGAATACAATAAGAAACAGGAAAATAAAACTCAGAAGTACAAGTTTGATAACTTTCAATGTAAAAAAATTAAAATTATAATCACATACCCGTTGCTTATTCACCAACTCACTCCCATCGGAAAACCCTGATCGCAATCGCATACACGATTATGCCCCAAATGGTGAGAATGCCCAACTGTTTCCAGCAGCCATCTAAATGTATACCTTCAAAGGCTACTTTACGCAACGCATCATTTACTGAGGTTAATGGCAATATCTCAACCAGCCATTGAATGCCTTTCGGCAGCGCCCCTTTCGGGAAAAAAGTTCCGGATAAAAAATATTGGGGAAACATAAACAGGTTGGCATAAATGGGAATTACGTTTTGATTTTTTGCCACCGAGCTCATGATAAAACCAAAACCCATAAATACCAATAATGCAAAAGCGCTGATGACCATTAACTCCAAAAAAGTGATGAAGCCGTTCGATAACGTAAAATCATAAAAATACCGTCCAACAACAATCAATACTATCACTGTCATCAATTGATAAATTAATCTCGCCACGGTTTCTCCAATAACAATATTGGATTTATTTACAGGCGACGCATACATTCTTTTTAATACCAGGGTTTCCCTGAGATTAAAGAACAAAAACGCAACACCAAACACAGAAGCGCCGATCAATGAAAAGCCGATCATACCTGGTAACAGGAAATCAATCCGTTTGTATCGTCTTCCTTCGACAAACTGTGATGATACTGTAGCAATATCCGGTCTCGGATTCATCGCCTGGTTTAACCCGTTGATTACGCTTCGTAGTATTCCCTGGAATTGCGGTATCTCATTTTGATTCGCCGACGAATAGCGGAAATGAACATCGTATTTTGCACCGGTGTCATTTGCATTTTTTAATTGCCGTACTGCTACAATCGCTGTGATGCGCCCTTTCTTCATCTGGTCCTCCAGGTCAGCCTCAGTACCATCCACAATATTGAAAATCGGGTTATTTTTTATAGAGAGGTAAACAGGATTGAGTGTATCTGATTTTTTATCAATCGCGATGTTCATCGAAATGCCGCCGCCGCCACCCAATGATCCGAATATCACTATCAATACAATCGGGAAAAACAAACTGAAGAAAATCGCCTGGGGGCTTTTGAAAATCGCTTTCAGACTTGCCTTTGTTATTGCCAATAAAGCAGTGAACTGGCTGTATTGCTTCGACATCCGGAATTAATTAAAGTGGTCAAAGGTAAGAGAGAGTTTTTGGTTTATCGTTTTTGGTTTTTGGCGTACCGCCTAACATTTTATTTATTGAATGAAAAACTGGAATGGCAATTTTGTTTGCGCACCATTTGTCATTTGTCTTATTCTCTTTATTTCATTATATACCGCATAATTATCTTCACCCATTTCCTTTTTTATCAATGATGTTCTGTCGTATGAATTGGATGATCCAAAAATGCGGTCAAAAATCGTTCTCGGTTCAGGATATTCCTTTACGCGGTAATCAGTCAGTTTCGCAAGCCGTGCGGCACAATCAACAGCATCCTGTATACCACCAAAGCGATCAACAAGACCGATATCTTTTGCCCGCAATCCTGTCCATACACGGCCTTGCGCAATGGTTTCAATATATGCAGTATCTTTTTTTCTTCCATCGGCAACACGCTGCTTAAATTGTGCATATATGCTTTCTATTTCTATCTGAATTATTTTTTTCTCATTTTCATCAAGAGGCCGGTAAGGCATACCCGCATCGGCATGGTCTGCAGTTTTTACCCCGTCAAAGGTTACTCCGAGTTTGTTTTTAAAGAAATTTTGCATGTTCGGAATAATCCCGAATACACCAATAGAGCCTGTAATTGTTGTGGGTTGCGCGAATATACTGTCAGCCGCACAGGAAACATAATAACCTCCGGATGCCGCAACATCACCGAAACTTACCACCACCGGCTTTTCTTTTTTTGCAAGAAACAATTCACGCCAGATATTTTCACTGGCCAGTGAACTGCCACCGCCGGAGTTGATACGGAATACAATTGCTTTTATGCTTTGATCCAGCCTTGCTTTGCGAATCATTTTTATATAATCTTCACTCCCTATAGAACCATCATCTCCTTTACCATCGATGATATCCCCTTCCGCATAGATCATTGCTATCCGTTCCCCTGTAAATTTTTTAAAACCGCCTGCGGCTGCATATTTGTTGATAGAAATAAAATTGATCTTGTCATGTTTACCCAAACCCAGTTTTCCTTTTATCTCATCCTTCACTTCGTCATCATACTTTAATCCGTCTACCAGCTTATTATCGAAAGCATCTTTTGAGTTCTGTATCTTTTGTTCATTTGCCAATTGATGTAACTGCGCTGTATCAGTCTTTCTTACTGATGCAACCTGCGTCAAAAAGTTTGAATATAAATCACCCAGCCAAACTGATGTTTGCAATTTATTTTCAGGCGTCATTTTATCAGTACGTAAAGGCTCGGTTGCACTCTTAAACTTACCCGCATAAAATATTTGCGGTTGTATTTCCAACTTATCCAAAGTCCCTTTTAGAAACGTGTAACTCACATTAAATCCATCCCACTCCACACCTCCCACGGGGTTAGCGTATAATTTATCCGCAATATCCGCTACGAGGTACGCTTTCTGACTGATCACATCACCATGCGCAATTATAAATTTGCCGCTTTTCTTAAATGATTGCAATGCATTCCTGATCTCTTCGCTCGAAGCAAAACCATTTGCATTACCATTCGCCTCTATATAAATACCATTAATATTCTTATCGGTCTCTGCTTTTTTCAACAAACGAACAAGATCGTACAGCCCGGGGATATCTCTTTCATCATCGCCACTCAACGAAGTAAGAGGATCTTCCTGTGCCTGTTCCTTATAATGCTGGGCAAGGTTTAACACCAGGACCGATTTTGCGTCAACGGTTGGCGCCTTCTTACTGGTAAGGCCACCGATCAATGCTGCAAGAAAGAAAAAAATAATAACAGTAAAAATTATCAGCGCCAGCAGGCTGGCGAAAAATATTTTAAAAAAATTACCCATAAACTTTTTTGTTAATCATTATAAAATTACGCCGCATGTCCATCACTATTTTGGAGGGCCCTTCAAAAATAAAGATATTTGATGCTTCCTGATCTCATTTATAAATATGAATACTGTTTATTTACTGACAGGTGGTAATCTTGGTGTCAGGATTACAAATTTGCATGCCGCAGAACAACATCTGTATGAGCATTGCGGAGCTGTGTTAAAAAAATCGTCGCTTTATGAAACCGCCGCATGGGGTAACACAGATCAACCGGCATTCCTCAACCAGGCACTGGCTATAGAAACAAAGCTAAGTGCAAAACAGTTAATACGCCGGATTCTGAAGATTGAAAAAAATATGGGCCGTGTGCGGAAAGAAAAAAATGGCCCGCGTTTAATTGATATTGATATTCTTCTGTTCAATAATGATATCATTGATATCTCATTTCTAAAAATACCCCACCCCGAATTGCAGAACAGGCGGTTCGCATTGATGCCGCTTGCCGAAATCGCGCCGGATATTATTCACCCTGTTTTGCACAAATCAATTTCCGTACTGCTTACTGAATGCAAAGATGAATTGGAGGTAAAAAAATATACCTGATTTTTCCACAATTATTTTTTGCGAATTTTTATTTTTATTCAAATACACTCTTTTCCCCCTTCCTTTGCAACAGTATCCGTCCATTGACAGGCATGCATTACAATTTCATTACCATAGAAGGAAACATCGGCGCCGGAAAAACTACCCTGGCACATCTGTTATCCAAACATTACAATGCAAGGCTTGTATTGGAAGAATTCGCGGATAATCCTTTTCTGCCAAAATTTTATGAAAACCCCGCCCTGTATGGTTTTCCTTTAGAACTCTTTTTTATGGCGGAACGGTACAAACAATTAAAGGACCTTATTCAGCAAAAGGATCTATTTCAAAACCTGACCATCTCTGATTATTTGTTTACAAAGTGTTTACTATTCGCAAAAGTAAATCTGCCTGAAGATGAATTTCGCTTATACCAGCGTTTGTTTGATATAATCCATCAGCAGGTGATACAACCGGATATAGTTATTTACCTGCATGCACCTGTGCAACGGCTGCAGGTTAATATAAAAAAACGAAATCGCTCTTACGAGCAAAAAATTCCGGATTCCTATCTTTTCAGCATCCAGGAAACGTATACCAACTATATAAGACAGCATAATATTAAAACGATTTTCGTAGATGCATCCAATGCTGATTTTTTTGGGAACGAAAAACATTTACAAACAATTATTACGGCGCTGGAAAAAGAATACCCGGATGGACAGCATTATCTTACTTTGCCCTGACGCGCTTTTTGAATGACAGTTAGTACTTTTGTGCACCGGCAACAGAACAAATATCACCGTTCCTTGCATCGCACGCTGCATCTGTTGCGCTTGTTTCAACAATATTCTAAAGAATGGCATTACCCGAAAAGAATGATCCTTTTGCTTCCGTTCGCATTCCTGAGTACCGCAACCTGATGTTTGCCCGCTTTTCATTTATCATGGCGCTGCGCATGATGAGCACATTGGTTGGCTGGTGGATTTATGAACTTACCAACGCTCCTTTCGCGATCGGTATCATCGGTCTTTCTGAAGTTATTCCCGCATTATCTATGGCTTTATATGCTGGTCACCGTATTGATCAGAGCGAAAAAAGAAAGCTGATCCTGAAATGTGTATTCTTTTATTTCTGCGCGGCATCCATTCTCCTGTTTCTTTCCACTTCATTGATACATGATCATTTTAATAAACATTGGATAGCAGTTTGTATTTACAGCGTTATTTTTTGTACCGGTATCATCCGTTCTTTCTCGGGACCGAGTTTCGGCGCAATGATCGGCTATATAGTACCAAAAGAAATTTTACAAAATGCTACCACCTGGAACCAGGGCACCTGGCTTTCTGCCTCAGTTACAGGTCATGGCACAGTTGGTTTCTTAATTGCATTTCTCGGAATCACAGGCACCTTATCAATCATTTGTTTCCTGATGATATTTGCATTTATAATGCTTACCCGGTTAAAACCTAAGCCACCTTTACCTCAAAATGCCGAAAAGAAAACATGGGAAAGTGTAAAAGAAGGATTACGGTATGTTTTTAAAACCAAAGAATTACTGGGAGCTATGTCGCTGGATATGTTTGCCGTTCTGTTTGGCGGTGCTGTAGCGATGGTGCCGGTGTATGCGAGGGACATTCTGATGATAGGCCCTATCGGGTATGGATGGCTGAATGCCGCCTCAGATATCGGCTCTGTTTGTGTTGTTATTCTTTTAACGCTTTCGCCCATGCGAAAAAGCCAGGGAAAGAAATTATTCCTGACAGTTGCCGGCTTCGGTATCTGTATTGTAGCATTCGCGTTTTCAAAGTGGTTCCTGCTCTCCTTCTTTGCCCTCATGATTTCGGGTATGCTGGATGGGGTCAGCGTTGTTGTCCGCGGAACCATCATGCAATTAAAAACACCTGACCATATGCGTGGCCGGGTAATGAGTGTAAGTTCAATGTTTGTCAACAGCAGCAATGAACTCGGACAATTTGAAAGCGGCGTGGCCGCAAAATTGATGGGAGTTGTACCTTCGGTTGCCTTTGGTGGATGTATGACCTTGCTCGTTGTATTGATTACCTGGTTCAAAGCACCGACATTGAGAAAAATGGAATACTAAACAGCAACCATTCTTATTTTTCTTTCGTTTTGTAACAAATTATTTCTTTGACTTAAATATACACATATGCTACGCCGCGATTTTCTCCGCTCTTCTGCATTTGGCCTTGGTGCCTTAACAATCAGCCAGCAAAAAATTTTTACTGCCTTGTTCGATGACCCCTGGAAGATTACCATGCTGAAAAATGATATCGGCATATTCACAGAAAAAGGGGGAACGATTGCTTTTATGCTGGCAAAAGATGGTATTGTCACAGTGGATTCTCAATTCCCGGAACAATCGCAACACCTGATTGATGAGTTGAAAAAAAGAGGCGGCTACCCATTCAAACTTTTAATCAACACACACCATCACGGAGATCATTCAGCCGGTAATATTTCTTTCAAAGGAATTGTAGACCGGGTATTGGCGCATGAAAACTCGAAAAAAAACCAGATACGGGTTGCTGAAATGCAAAAGACAGAAGACAAACAACTTTATCCAGGTGATACATTTGGCTCTGTCTGGCACGAAAAGGACGCCAAAGAGAAGATATCCCTGTATTATTATGGAGCTGCTCATACAAATGGCGATGCTATCATTCATTTCGGGCATAGCAATATTGCGCATATGGGTGACCTCGTTTTTAACCGCATTCATCCGTTTGTTGACAGAAGCGCAGGAGCCAACGTGAAGAGCTGGATGGAAGTTTTGGACAAAACACTGAAAAAGTTTGACAAGAAAACGACTTACGTTTTCGGTCATGCGGCACAGGGATACCAGGTTACCGGGACCAGAGATGATGTAAAAGCGTTCCGGGATTATCTTGAACAGATGTACAATTTTGTAGACGCACAGGTGAAAAAAGGAATATCACAGGAAGATTTGCTCAAAATAAAAACATTGCCTTTTGATACAGAATGGAAAGGAGATGGACTGGAACGGCCGCTGAAAGCAACATATGAAGAGCTGACGATGTATAAATAAATTAAGTTTCGCTTTTCATTAACTTCTCTAGTACAAAATAAGTGATCGGGCAAAAAGAAGAATTTTTCAGCGTAAGCTGTTGCCTTTTTATGAATACATCTTCATCTGTATAGGGAAAGCGGTGACAGTCTGAGGGGCGTTGATCATAAATACTGCAAAAATTATCTGCGCCGAGAAAAGGACAGGGATTTGATTTGGTAACAAAATCACCCTCTTCATCTACTTTCAAATAAGTATCTATGAATTCACTTTCACGCATTTTTAAATGGCGGCTGATGCGTTTTACATCCGGTGTCTTAAACCGGGGAGAATAATTTTTACAGCAGTTGGCGCATTGCAGGCAATCTATTTTTGTAAACGCCTCTTCATGCAGATCGGGCAGTTGTTTTAACACCTTATTCTTATCCGCTTTGCTTAGGAATTGCTTGTACTGCTTCTGGTGTTCAGCGGATTTTTTTTGCCAGTTATGTAAGATGTCGTCAGGCATTGTGCAAAGAACGGAAAACATTTTTATTTGCCGCAAACCAGGAAATCATAAAAAATAATCAACAAACCGCAAAATCCTGTTTATCCCGTTCATTTACAGACTTGTCCACAGCGCCTGCCGGCATTAATCCAGGTTAGCTTTTTAACCATCTTCATCCCTTAAATTTGCACCCTTATTAGTCACACTATACAAGGTTAAGCATGAGATTATTTGAAGAACAACAATCGGAATTTACCGGCAGGCATATAGGCCCCAATGAAAAAGATACAGCAAAGATGCTGGAAACAGTTGGCGTGAAAAGCCTTGAAGCATTGATCAGCCAGACCGTACCACCGGCTATCCGGATGAAAAAAAATTTAAACATACCGGCAGCGGTAAGTGAAAACGATTACCTGCAGCATATCAAAGAGATTTCTTTAAAGAATAAATTGTTTTACAATTATATCGGCCAGGGTTATTATGATACAATTACGCCGTCTGTTATACTCAGAAATGTTTTTGAAAACCCGGGTTGGTACACACAATACACACCTTACCAGGCAGAAATTTCACAAGGCCGCCTGGAAAGTTTGCTGAATTTTCAAACGATGGTAAGTGATCTTACCGATCTTCCCATTGCCAACGCATCTTTGTTGGATGAAGCAACTGCTGCTGCTGAAGCAATGACGATGTTCTTTAATTTCCTGAACAGGGATCATGACCATATTTCACGACCAAAGTTTTTTGTAGACAATGAAATATTTCCGCAAACAATAGATGTATTGGTTACAAGAGCAAACCCTGTTGGTATTGAAATTGTAAAAGGAGATTATAAAACAGCATCTTTTGATTCATCTTATTTCGGGGCGATTGTTCAATATCCGAATGATAAAGGTTCTGTTGAAGATTACAGGGATTTTATCGCCAAAGTACATGGAGCAGGCGCTTTTGCCGCAATGGCAACTGATCTTTTAGCATTAACCCTGCTGACACCTCCGGGTGAATTAGGCGCTGATGCCGCTGTTGGCTCCGCGCAACGTTTTGGTGTGCCTCTTGGTTTCGGCGGACCACATGCTGCTTTCTTTGCAGCGAAAGATGAATTCAAAAGAAATATTCCCGGTCGTATAATTGGTGTAAGTATAGACGCTCAGGGCAATCGTGCATTACGCATGGCATTGCAGACAAGAGAGCAGCATATTAAAAGAGAAAAAGCAACATCGAATATCTGTACCGCACAGGCATTGCTGGCTAATATGGCGGCGATGTATGCTGTGTACCACGGGCCGAAAGGGCTGAAAGAAATTGCTAAACGCACACATGCTCTGGCATCAGCAATTTCAACTGCATTTAAAAATGCCGGTATCCGGCAACTCAATGAAACATTCTTCGATACTATTCATTTTGCAGTAAAAGACGCAGTTGAATTCAAAAAGATCGCAGAAAAGAACCAGGTTAATTTCCGCAGTTTCCCCGATGGAACGTTTAGTATTAATATTGGCGAAACAGACAGCAAATACATCGGTGAAACAGAAAAAAATCTCAACAAAATATTTTCTGCTGCTGAAGCAAAGAACGTCGTACTATCGTTTGATGATTCGGATGAACTCTTTGGCATTCCTTCATCCTTACAACGTCAATCCTCTTATTTATTACATCCTGTATTCAACACGCACCATAGCGAAAGCCAGATGATGCGCTATATAAAATTCCTGGAGAATAAAGATCTTTCTTTGAACACTTCCATGATTTCATTGGGTAGTTGTACCATGAAATTAAATGCAGCATCCGAAATGATGCCGCTGAGCTGGGCACATTGGAGCAAGATTCATCCGTTTACGCCAGCCAATCAAACGAAAGGTTACCAGCAAATAATTAATGATCTTGCCAGGTACTTATGTAAAATCACCGCATTTGATGCATGCAGTCTGCAACCCAATAGCGGCGCACAGGGTGAATATGCCGGGCTACTGACTATTAAATCTTTCCATGAAGCAAATGGAGATCACCATCGCAATGTGATGTTAATACCTATTTCTGCACATGGCACCAATCCGGCATCGGCTGTAATGGCCGGAATGAAAGTAGTAGTTGTAAAGGCTTTGGATAATGGCTATATAGATGTTGAAGATCTGAAACTGAAAGCAACTGAACATGCAGCTGATCTCGCAGGCATTATGGTTACTTATCCAAGCACCTATGGTGTATATGAAGAAACTATAAAAGAAATAACAAAGATTGTACACCAGTATGGCGGACAAGTGTATATGGACGGTGCTAATATGAATGCACAGGTTGGATTAACAGCTCCCGGATTAATTGGCGCTGATGTTTGTCATTTAAATCTACACAAAACATTCTCTATTCCTCATGGTGGTGGTGGCCCGGGTATGGGACCGATTTGCGTGAAAAAACATCTGGCTCAGTATTTACCAGGTCATACTTCTGTTGCCGGCGGTCATGGAGCTGTATCAGCAGCACCATATGGTTCTGCATCTATATTACTGATCAGTTACGGATATATCAGGATGCTCGGTGTTGAAGGAGTAAAGAAAGCGACAGAGTTTGCGATCTTGAATGCAAATTATATGCGTGCAAGGCTGGCCGGAGAATACGATATTCTATTTACAAATCATAATGGCCAATGTGCGCACGAGTTTATTGTTGATTTACGGCCTTTCAAAAAATCTGCGGACGTGGAAGCCGAGGACGTAGCAAAACGATTGATTGATTATGGCTTTCATGCGCCCACAATGAGCTTTCCTGTTCCTGGAACAATAATGATTGAACCGACAGAAAGCGAAGACAGAGCGGAACTGGATCGTTTTTGTGATGCCCTATTAAGTATTCGTGAAGAAATCAGGGCCATTGAAGAAGGCCGCACTGATAAAAAAGATAATGCTTTGAAAAATGCGCCACATACACAGGCCGTTGTTATCAATTCAGAATGGGCTAAATCATACAGTCGCGAGCAGGCAGCTTTCCCGTTGGCCTATGTTCGTGAAAATAAATTCTGGCCCTCTGTTGCGAGGGTAAATAATACGTACGGTGACAGGAACCTGATTTGTACCTGCGAACCTGTATCCGCATATGCAGAACCGGAGGCTGTTCTTTCATAACACAACAAATGAAAAAATATAAACTTCTGATTGCTGCTTTTGTATTGCTTTGTGTTGGCATTAAAAATATAAAAGCGCAAAATAATGTCAATAAAAAAGATTGGGAATCCCTTTTTAACGGTAAAGACATAAATGACTGGGTTGTCAAAATCAATCATCATGAAACGGGCGATAACTTTGGCAATACATTTCGCGTAGAAAATGGAATAATCAAAGTCCGCTATGATCAGTATGATAAATTCAATGAACAATTTGGCCATCTTTATTTCAAAAAGCCATTCTCTTATTATCATCTTATAGTAGAGTACCGGTTTACCGGTGAGTGGAGAAAGGATGCGCCGGAATATACAAACCTGAATAGCGGCATCATGTTTCATTCGCAGGACCCGCACACTATGCCTAAAGAACAAAACTGGCCGATATCAATAGAGTTCCAGCTACTTGGCGGTTTGAAAGAAGGCGAAGCAAGGCCAACCGGTAATATGTGTTCGCCGGGTACCAACATTGTGTACCAGGGAAAATTAGATACCCGCCATTGTATAAATTCGACATCAAAAACATATTTTGGAGATCAATGGGTAAGGGCTGAATTAATCGTATTGGGGGATTCATTAATTACCCATATTATTAATGGCGATACGGTATTGCAATATTCTAAACCGCAAATAGGTGGTAATGTTGTAACCGGTTATGACCCTGCAATAAAAATAGATGGCAAATTACTCAAAGAAGGCTTTATTGCTTTACAAAGTGAGGGCCAGCCGGTTGACTTCCGTAAAGTGGAGATACTGAACCTTGAAGGATGTATGGATCCCAATTCAAAAAACTACAGACCCTACTACATAAAAAACAACCCGGCTGCATGTCATTGAGAATAAAAGGATTTCTCTGCTTAAATCGGCCAGTTTGGTAACCGGCAGTTAAGATACGGTTACTCTTATTTAAAAGCTTATCTTTATTCTTTATCAAATACAAAAACAATGAGCGCAACAAACAAAGGAACTGTAAAGTTCTTCAATTCTGAAAAAGGTTTCGGCTTCATCAAGCATGATGATTCCAGCAAGGAAACTTTTGTCCATTCCTCCGGCCTGATTGACCAGGTTTCAGAAGGAGATAAAGTAGAATTCGACCTTAAAGAAGGCAAAAAAGGGATGAATGCTGTTAATGTAAAAAAGATCAACTAAGCTTTTTATACATACATCTTGATAAAGGCTGCCCCTCCGGCAGCTTTTTTAATTATAAATGAGGATGGATTATTTTTCCATCCTCATTTATTTTTCAATCCTGTAGTTTTCTTCAATTGGAATTTTCTTCAATTAATACTTAGTGACTTGTCTTTTGGATATTTTACACTATATGCAAACCTTATTTTTTTACTTTCTCCCGGAGATAATTCTAATTTCCATGTCAGCACACCGGTATCATTATTAACAGTTGCTCCGCCATTCTCTGTAAGTTCTACTTCAATTTCCTTTAATGTAGATAGTGGATATTGATCTTTTAATAGCATATGCACCGTATCTTTCTTGTTATTTTTCACCGTTATCTCGTAGGTTATTTTTTGCAGCTTGTTGCTTCCTAAAAACTTTACGCTGCTATAGTCAACCATTTTTTCTTTTTTCACCACTACCCTTTTATCTCGCCCCAATGTGAGATTCAATGTATCAAAAGTTGAGTTTGGATCGATAAATGATTTACCAACATAAGTGCCTTCAAAAATAATATTCGCGTCTCCAGGCAAAAGGTTCAGTTTTTCCCAATCGGGTACTTCAGCAAGCAGGTAGGCATCTTTATCCAATCTCGGTACCGAATAATATTTATACTGAGAGCTCACTGTATATTCCTTTAATGTCGCCGTCTGTTCTTTACCGTTTGTCGGTACATTGTAAGGCAGATCAATATCAAAGGTTACGTTCAGTTCATTATCCGCAACTGACACATAATCATTAAGGCCATCCTTTAATGTTATGATATAAACTCCACCTGCTGCTTGTGAACCGTAAATAGCGGAAGCGGCCGCGGATTTCAGAAACTCTTTACTTTTTATTACTGAAGGTGATAGTTTTTTAAACTCCGGTAAGCTCATCGGCGCACCATTTACAACATAAAGTGGTTCGGACTTGGAATTATCTTTATTCTCTTCTCTGTCGGTGGCCCCATACCCAACCACAACAACTTCACTTAAATTAGCAGATCCCGCAAAACTTTGAATCCTGTTTTGCGCGAGGCTTTTTTCCATCACATTCACCGGGTTTATATAACTTAAAAACCAAGACTTCAATACCGGGGCATTGCCCCATTGATTGGGAACGGAAGTAGATAAAGAAAGTTTTACCTTCTTCCAGTCAATACCGGTGGTCTGTATCACTTTTGCTTTGTAAATAACTTTCAAAGGGCTTTTGATATCATCTACCCGGATATCGTAGTAAGGTGTCCAGTATGCATTGGGAGTTATATAGGAAACGGTAAATTCATACTTGCCTGCCATAGCGACTGATAATTGTAAATGCAATTCTCCTGTATTTCTTGTATTCTTACTTTCTTCTTCATGCACCTGGCTATTGATCTTCGCAATGAGCCCTGTTAATTTCTTCTTTTTATCTTTTTGCGAAGCAATATCATTTTGCAATTCGGCTGATTTATTTTTATAATAATCCATCATCTTCATCAGCTCCGCAACGCTCAGCCCGGTTTGCATTCCTTTGATCTCTTTATTTGATTTCAACACATCTAATAAATCTGTCAATGTACTTAACTGTACATCGATTTTGTCCATCTCTTTTTGAATTATTTCCGCCGAGTCTTTCAACGATTTGATCCTTGTGCTCACTTCAGGAATAGAAAGGTAATTATTAGCAAACTCTACCCCGAGAATTGTTACAGCCGATGGGCAATTGACCTGCACACTATTGATATCAATTGTATTACTGATGCCGTCAATTACCAGCTCGGTATTTCCCTGCAATAGTTGCGATGAAGCATTATGCACCATTTCAGCGCCACTGCGGTAAACGGTTACTGTTTTAAGATCAGAAGAAATTGTTTTGGGATCACCCGCGTAAACGGTGAATGATACAAGCACCAGCACTGCCGGTAAGACATTCTTTAACTGCATAATTTGAGTTGTTTATACTCTGGATGCAGAAACAAGAAAGATTACATAAGACCTCATCCTATTCCATATTACCGGGACCGGCTTTCTCCTGAAGGGAGAAGGCCATCTATGCACATCCCCGGCTTTTCGGGAATTCAAACTTGTACGCAGTTATACAGACTAGAGGATTGGGTTTTGTTGAAAAAAGGATTAAGCGCCGAAGAGTGCGACGCAACTAAAGCTATATAGCAGTAATACAGTGTGGCACAGAATAAAAAACCTGCTTTATTAAAAGTTGTTCTTTCTATAAAGCAGGTTTAATCCTGGTAAACGTATGGTATAAACGAAAATTACTTTTTCACATTAACTGTGATAGTGGTAGCTAACTTGCTGCCGTAAGAACGGTGCAGGCCATCGGCAAACTGTAAAGTGAGCTTGTGTTTGCCCGGCGTTAGTTTTACCTCGGTTTCCGTCTGGCCTTTTCCAAAATGCAGATGCGTAGAATCCTTCGGAACCATGATGCCCGCAGCCAGAGAATCCTCAGCATCGATAAACAAATGATGATGCCCGATACCGGCAATTACAGGACCCGCGGTATCCACTTTTATTCCTTCCACACCCATTTGCACTTTCAATGGTGAAGAAACAGAAGCGCCGTTTTTCAGGCCTTTGAACATCACTTTTGCACCTGCAGGCACATCAGGCAATGGAGGTACCGGTTTGTTTGCATCAGCTGTAGCATGGCTAGCTGAATCATGGCTCATACCACTCATCGTGTCATGAGTTGCTGTTGCCGTATCCGCTGACTTGGCGGATTCATCGCTTGAGTTATTACAGGCCGCCATTACCAATGCGCATACCACTGGTAATACAAATTGTCTTTTCATATTTATAAGAATTTGCGGCAAAGGTATGGTTATTTAAAAAGCAAAAGGCCCGTTGCCGGACCTTCGCATATAGAAGCATATGAAATTTTTATCCTCTTCTGTTACGGTTCAATCCGCGCTGGTTACTGTTGTTATTGTTACCATTATTAGGTTGAGAGAACTGCCTTGGTTGTTCCTGGCGTCTCATTTCAGGAAATGATTGACGCTCCCGCGGCTGCTGGTTAAAACTCCGGTTATTAAATACGTCCCTTCTCTCCTGCCTTTGTGGTGTTTGTGGTGCATTGTTTGAGAAACCCCTGTTATTACCCGCAGGGCGCTGTACATTGTCTCTATTCCATTCACGGCGATTGAAGTTGTCATTATTGCGTTCTGGTTGCCGCTGAGGCTCGGGCCTGTTTATTTCGCGACGATTAAAATTATCATTGTTGCGTACAGGCTCCTGTCTTTCAAAACGGTTTCTTTGCACAGGCTGATCAATACCCCGTCTGTTATCGCGGCCAAAAACATCACGGACACTTCTTTCTCTTACGCCATTATCATTATTATTGCGTTGAATTGTCTGTTCATTTCTGCGGCTTCTCCAATCAATATCATTATTACTGCCCCGCTGATCAAACTGGCGTTGATTATTTTCCCGCTGCGCCGGAACAGTATTTCTTTGCTGCTGAAATCTTCCATTACTATTATCCCTGTTTATTCTGTCGTTATTGAAAACATTTCTTCTATCTGCATTTCTGTCTTCAATTCGATTATTATTTCTTTCAGCACGGTTATTATTAAACACATTTCTTCTTTCAGCGCGGTTATCATTTCTTGAAACGTTATTTCCACGGTATTCATCTACACGCCTTGGAGTAAACCCGCGATTATTATCCCTCTGGATTGAAGGCCTGTATATTGATACTTCATTATTACGGAAACCTGCACGACCGGGTCTTGAAATATCTCTTACCCTTACTGAATTAATCCGGCTATTGGTGAAACGTTCAGCGTCTGTCCTTCTCGGGCCAGTAACAAACACATTTCGGCTATAATTATAATTATTAATGATCGTTGTATTGTTTATAATAGTCACGTTCTGCCTCGGGCTCACACAGTAATCATAAATGCGTGGGGATGTAATATAACGGCAAGGTGTAAAGCACCAATAATTATAAGGAGGCGAATAACTTCCTATTGAAAATCCAAAACTGATACTGATACCCGGCCTTAATGGCGCCCAGCCATAATAATCACCTCCGCTACGCCATGCTACCCATGCAGGCGACCACTCATAACCCGGCATCCACATCCAGCCATACATATCATCATAAAACCATCGACCGTAGTGAAAGGGCGCCCAGCCCCATGAATAGTCAGATACCCACATCCATTCATAATCATCGCTCCATACCCAATGGCCATTCGTGCTGTATGGGCGGAAATCAGGCCCTTCATCAGGGCACCACACATACCCATATTCGGGGTAATCGATCCATCGGCCATAAGGGCTGAGTTCATCATAAAAATTCTGGTACGAAACATCACCTGCCGGCTGAGCCGAAGCAGTATTTCGCAGACCGGTGAATAACATTACAATCAATGCCGTCGCTGATATTTGCAGAAAACGTTTCATGTAGGTTAAGTTTTTGTAGGTAAAAATTGTTTTCATTCTCTTCATTTTTTATTCTCCAATCCCGCTCGTTCATTTCCACTCTAAATCTAATACTATTATTATGCCATCGCATCGTTCTATCTGTACTTTAATGTTTTGTTATATAAAGCTTCCGTAAATTTTTCAGCGATGCAACCTTTAACAAAATGTGTTCATTGGGTAATACAAACAATTTGAAGTTGGCAATTGGCAGTAAACAGCCCTTGTAATTCATCCCGTCTACTGCAAATTGTCAATTGCTAACTATCCTCCGGCATCATTTTATTGTGTGTAAAAGTCATTTTTCGCTTTATTCCTTTCGATCGTAACTTTAAAATACAAACTCCTTTTATGGATCAACAAATCATCAACCTTTACGACGAGTATACTCACAAACCCTTAAACCGGCAGGAGTTTCTCAGGCGGCTCACGCTGCTTTCAGGAAGCACTGCAGCAGCGATGGCGCTTTTGCCTTTGCTTGAAAACAACTATGTGCATGCTGCACAAACAACGGAAGACGATTTGTTTATTGAACGAATAAAATATCCCGGTGCTTCCGGAGATATGGATGCCTATGTAGCAAGACCAAAAGAAGAAAAAAAATATGCAGCTGTTGTTGTTATTCATGAAAACCGTGGACTGAATGCGCATATTGAAGACGTAACAAGACGGGCTGCAAAAGCTGGGTATTTCGCCATTGCACCAAATGCTCTATCTCCATTAGGAGGTACTCCGGCCAATGAGGATGAAGCAAGAGAAAAATTTCAAAAATTAGATGCGGCGCAAACTCAAACCAGTTTCATCAAAGTGTTTGATTATTTAAATACAAGAAAAGATTTTAATGGCAATGCTGGTTGTGTGGGATTTTGCTGGGGTGGTGGTATGGCAAATACACTGGCAGTAAATGTTCCTTCGTTAAAAGCCGCCGTTGCATTTTATGGCAGGCAGCCTGATGCTGCTGATGTGCCCAAAATAAAAGCCGCGGTTCAATTACACTATGGCGGCCTGGACGAAAGAATAAATGCGGGTATACCTGCTTATGAGGAGGCATTAAAGAAAGCGGGGACAAAATATGAGTTGTACATCTATGAAGGAGCGAACCATGCTTTTCATAACGATACCGCACCAACGAGATACAATGAGGCAGCCGCTAAATTAGCCTGGCAACGCACATTGGATTTCTTTGCAAAAAACCTGAAGTAATTAAAGCACATTCTACTACCGCTTTATCTATTCTTTACTACATTGCGGCCCTTATTAAATCTGGATGCAGTTAAAGGATTACTATAAAATTCTGGAGATAGAACCATCGGCAACATTGACTGAAATAAAAAAAGCCTATCGCAGGCTTGCACAACAATATCACCCTGATAAAAATTCCAATGAGCAATACGCATTAACTTATTTCGCAGAAATAAAAGAAGCGTATGAAGTATTAACCAATCCGGCAAAAAAAGATTACTACCTGCAGCAGCGCTGGTACCAGCAAAGTCTCGGAAAAAAAGAGTTTCAATCGCAACCGGTTACTCCACCAATTATCTTAAAACAATTCATTGAACTGGATAAATATGTTTCCCGTTTAGATAGTTTCCGGATGGATAAACAGGGATTATACCAATACATCGACGATCTTTTATCCGATGAAACAATAGAACAGTTAAAAAAATTCAAAGAACTGGATATAAATAGTGAAATTATAGCACTCACCATCCGTACCGCCGGTCATTTAAACCTGCAACAGGCAAAAAAAATTGCCGAAAAGATGTATACCCTGGGTGGAAAAGAGCCGGCTATCAACCGGCGAATTGATCAGTTTATGCAACAGTTTAAAAAGAAATCGAAATGGGAAAAAAGTAAAATTTATTTTATTCTTCTTGTAACAATTATTATCAGTTTACTCATTTATTTAGGCAGCCGCTGAGCAGCGATCATTTATCTTTGCAGCATGCATTATGTTTCCGCAGAAGGCCTGACGAAGAGTTATGGTATTATCCCGCTTTTTCAAAATATTTCTTTTCATATCCAGGAAGGTAATAAAGTCGCCCTGGTTGCCAAAAACGGGTCCGGCAAATCCACTTTATTGAAAATTCTCGCGGGCAAAGAAAAACAGGACGACGGAAAACTATGGATCAATAAAGATGTAGACGTTGTTTTATTTGAACAGGAGCCCGTATTTGAAGAAAATAAAACTATTGTAGATAATATTTTCTTTCACTCCCACCCTGTTTTAAATGCTATAAAGGAGTATGAAATAATCAGTGAAGAAGGCGACGCTGAAAAACTAACGGCAGCCATAGTAAAAATGGATGAACTAAATGCCTGGGATTTTGATTCCAAGGTGAAACAGGTATTGGGCAAACTGAATATCCACAATCTGCACCAACAGGTAAGTACATTAAGCGGAGGGCAACGAAAAAGAGTTGCACTTGCGAAAACACTGATTGATATAGGATTTGAACATAAGCATGTTTTGCTTGTCATGGATGAGCCAACCAACCACCTGGATATTGAAATGGTGGAATGGCTGGAGCATTTTTTAAATAAAGAAAGAGTAACCCTGGTGCTGGTAACACACGACCGCTACTTTCTTGACGCGGTATGTGAAGAAATATGGGAGATGGATGGCAGCAATTTATATTTTCATAAAGGTGACTATGAAAATTATATTGAAAAGAAAGCAGCGCGGATAGAAAGTGAGTCCTCAAGTATTGATAAAGCAAAGAACCTCTATCGCAAAGAACTGGAGTGGATGCGCAAGCAGCCAAAAGCAAGAACGACAAAAGCAAAAAGCCGGCAGGACGCTTTTTATGAAACTGAAACCAAAGCAAAACAAAAAATAGAAGATCAGCAATTGCAATTGCAGATGAAGATGAACCGACTTGGCGGAAAGATCATCGAATTAAAAAAGGTGTATAAAAGTTTCGGTGAAAAAATTATCCTGAAAGGATTTGACTACACATTTAAAAAAGGAGAACGCGTTGGAGTTATTGGAAAAAACGGTGCAGGCAAATCTACATTTCTCAAT
>Ga0207689_10001971_pt1 | contig 19394 bp, 18 predicted proteins | sample KBSMisM52_FD_184312 | JGI IMG/M metagenome (GOLD analysis project Ga0207689, IMG submission 184312) | Miscanthus rhizosphere microbial communities from Kellogg Biological Station, Michigan, USA - KBS Miscanthus M5-2 (SPAdes) (version 2) | ecosystem: Host-associated > Plants > Roots >... | reverse complement strand
AAGATCCCCGTGCGCGTAAAGGGCTCGAGGTGGTGCCCTCGTTCCCTGAACAGGGGTGCAAAACTGCGGCCGTCGCCGAAATCGCGGATCAGCAATTTTCGCGGGCGGCCGCTTTCATCGAACAGGATCGTGCTGTTTTGCTGATGCGCCTCAAAGGCTATTCCGTAAAGCAGATACATGGCGAGCGTCGGGCCGATGACGGTCCCCACATAGGCACGGAAGAACGCCGATACGGCTGCTTCGCTTTCATCGCCGTTTCTCGCGATCAATTCGCAAATGAGCGGGCGGCCATCGACCGGGCTTGCCGTCAAGAGTGCCGCGACGGTGACCGGCAACAGCCCATCGTTTCGCGCCAGCGCGTCGGAGTTGCGGTAGACAACCGAAAGAAAGCGGCCCAGATGCTCGTCGCCCGTTACGGGGTGGTGCAGGATTGCGCCGAGCTCTTCGGTGAAGATCTCCAACCTGTCATAAAGATCTCTCTCCTTTGACAGAATATCGGAAATCAGGGTGCTGAGACGCGGCCCCATGTGAATCGACTTGGCCTGCAGCGTGCGCTGTTCGCTGGTCATCCAGATCGCCACCGGCAGTTTGATAAAGGGCCTCGGTTCCTGTGTGTCCGGCAGCATTGTGCGGAACGACATTGACGGCAGCGTTACGACCTCCGGGCCATCCGGATCGAAAACTCCGGAAGTTATCTCGGACACGAATTCACGGCGCACGAAATTGTCGAGGTGCCAGATATGGACAGGTAGAGGCAGCCAGTCCTCAGGCGACTTTCCGCGTTCGTTCAATCCTTCGGCCCAGTCGCGCCATAGCTCGGGGTACTTTTGTGAGAACCATTCCGAATAGCTGGCGACATGCGGCATCTTCTCCACATAGGACCATTCCTTGCGCAGCGCTGCTATTCGGACGCGCACGCGAGCACCGAACTCCGGCGACAAGGCAGTGACGTCCTCGGGCGACAGGTCGGGTTTGGCCTTCCATGTCGGATAGAAGGGGTGACCTTCCAGCGCGCCCCACTGATCGAGAGTCATGGCCGCCAGATGCGACGGCAGGCTCTTTTCCAGATATGCGAGGAATCCCTGCGCGCCTGCTTCAGCTATTTTCTCCCGCAGCTCGGCGCTCCAGTCCTCCCGGTGACGACGCGCCATGACGTCGTTGCGCATGCTGTCCTCGACGTCGCGTATGAGGTGCTGGATACCGTCCGATGCAGGCGAGATCGCCAAGGCGGGCGCGACCTGTCCGATGAGGTCGGAGGGATCATCGATCCGGTACCGAGCGCCGGTCTCGTCCAGTACTTCGATAGAACCACGATTTTGCAATGTCCCGGCAGGCGCACGACGCAGGTCGGTAAAATGCAGGACCCGGCGTGACTGCCAAAGGGGGAGCCATGCCTGGTTGCCTCCGCGCGCCCACAACAATGCACCCGGTTCAAGAAGACGCTCGGCAAACAGGCAGCGAACCAGCCGATTGAGCGCATTCCACGACGCGCCCAACCGAAGCTGCGCGGCAAGCGCCTGAGCTTCGGCATCTGCGGATGAAAACATCCTCTCGCTCATTACGCTTCCTCCGGCCAGTTGGCGGGCAAACAGGCCGGCGCGCCTTCGGCGAACCCGCCGTGGTAGTTGAGCGCCCAGTTGTAGGTTTTCGTGATCGCGGGAGTTGCTACTTCAAGCCGCGCGGCCAATTCCACGAGCAGCGCCTGGCCAAAGGCGATATCTTCGTGGAAAGCGCGGCTTGCGCGATCGATGACAAGGCCGGGTCCGTCGGGATTGGGAACAAGCGGCGCGTGAATGCCCGCGTAAGCACGGTTTGTTCGCAACAGCGTGTACATGGTCCGGTCGTCCTCGATCTGATCGCCATAAGCCTCGATCAATTCCTGTCGGAGCGGCTTCACCGAACTCAGATCGATGCCCAGGCGTGACTCGACCGCGTGGCGGATTGCCTGGTTTTCCGCATCGCAGGCCTCCAGCAATTCGGCGCCGGCGCGCGGGCAATCGCTCCACCAGCAAAAGGGACGGTCGAAAGGCTTGTTTTCCCAGGGCGCCCCAGGGCCGATCAAGGCATAGAGCACGGCGGGATGCATCATTGCGTTTCCAGGCGTCAGCGTGATTTCAAGATAATCCTGCAGCAAGGTGACCGGGGCTTCATAAAGGCTAACCAGCATCGCCTGAAGCTCGGCGCGGCTCGCTGCGGTCTCGCGGCGATGAAGCGCCGCGAAGAGCTGAGCCTTGGCCCCTCCCATACGCACCCGCTCGCCCGGGATCAGGTCAAACGCGGTATGGGGCACGTCCTTCATGCCCCAGATCACCACATTGTCCGTGCCCGAAAGGGCTTTGGCTGCGAGCCAGTTGAAGCCGCAAAAGCCAGGAATAGCGCCGACATAGACGCGCCTGTCCCGAGGGAGATGCCGAGCCAAGTCGTGCAGAAGCGCGGGCCGCGCGTGGGCCGGCTGCGTCACGATCACCATGTCCGTGTTGATGAGCGCCTCGCCCGGATCGGTGCCGACATAGTCGGACCGCCCGCTCAAGACGTGGCCGTCCGGCGTCTGCGCCCGCCAAACACCGTCTCCGCTCGCCCACCGATCGACGACGGCAGCCGCTCCCGTCAGCACGGAAACAGTAATACCTGGACGCTGCTTGAAGAGCACGGCATTCAAATGCCCGGTGCGCCCTGCCCCGCAGACCGTCACCTTCATGCTGCACGCGCCCTTCCGGGTAGCCAGGCTTCGAGCTGTTCGACGATCGTCGGATCAAACAAATCGCGCTTGGCCATCCATTCATCGTCGAAGACCGAACTGAGATATTTCTCGCCGCCGTCGGCAACGGGCGTGACCACCGTGCCGGACAGTTTGCCGGACGCAATGAATTCCAGCGCCTTGTAGATCGTGCCCCCGGTCGAGCCCCCTACCAGAAGCCCGTAGCGCCGTGCGATAAAACGCGCTGTTTCGAAGGCCTGGGTGTCGGTGACCTGTACCCCTTCGTCGATGCATCCATAGTCGAGCACCTTGCCGATTTCATCGCCGGCGGGCGTTCCCGTGCCCGACTGATAGTAGGGATGGCCGGGTTTGCCGAACACGATCGAGCCGGCCGGCTCCACGGCGATCGTCCGGACCGCGGGATTAGCCCGCTTCAGACGCTGGGCGATACCGGTCATTGACCCGCCAGTGCCGACACAGCCGACATAGGCGTCGACGCCGTCAGGAAGCTGCGCCAGGAGCTCCTCGACGAAACCGGCATAGCCTTCCGGGTTTGCCGGATTGTCGGACTGGTTCATGAACAGCGCATCAGGAAGCTGGGCACCGAGTTGCGCGGCCAGCCGTTGGCGCTCCACCACCGCAACCTCGTCTTCCCGATAATCGCCTTCGACATAACGAATTTCCGCGCCCAGCGCGCGCATCATGCGGATCTTGTCGGGCGCCGCGTGATGATCGACAACGGCAATGAAGCGCAGGCCCAATTCCAACGCGATCAACGCCAGCCCGATCCCGGTGTTTCCGGACGAGGATTCGACGATCGTGCCGCCCGGCGGGAGCCGCCCGTCCTCAAGCGCGGCAAGCACCATGCTGCGCGCCATGCGGTCCTTCATGGAGCCACCCGGATTGTTCTTTTCAAGCTTCAACACCAGCGTGGCATCGCTGTTGGCTACGGCGAGCGGCATCACTGGCGTTTGGCCGATCAACTGGCTTACGGTCGTGCAGAGCATTGTGCCTCTCCTATTTTGTCGGGAACGAGCGTTAGCTGCCCTTTTGCATCCCGAACCACGCAAAGGCGGCTCGGCATCGGATGGCGATGGAATTCATTTTCGAGGAGGTCCATCTGGTAACCGCCGGTGTTGGCGTAGACCAGGAGGTCTCCCGCTCGCGGAGCGATGGGAAAGGTGAGCCATCGATTGCAAAGGACGTCCTCGTCCAGGCAGCTATGGCCCGCCAGATAAGCTCGGATAGGTTTTGCGGCGACCGGCGGCGACGTTGCCGGAACCAGGACGGGATCGACCAGAAATTCGGAGCCAAACCAGGTTTCGCAAGCGCTGAAGCTAGAGCCTTCGACGAAGACGACATGGGCATCAGGGCTGACCGCTTTCACGCGCAATATCCGGAAGACGGAAATCGCGGCCTGATCGGCCAGTGCGCGCCCGGGCTCCATCCCCAGCACCAGCCCCTCATGGACAAGATAGTCCGCGAAGCTGCGACCGTCGGCCATCGGCGCGCGCAGCAGGCAGCGCAGCCACTCGACCGCGGAAAGCCCTCCCCCGTAGGGGTAGAAGGAGGCCGGCACCTTCCCGGTGCGGTAGTCCTCCGGCATCTGTGCGCCAAGATGCACCTGATAGGCGCGCTGATCGACATATTGGATCGGCAACCCGCCGCCGATATCAATCATGCGTGGCGCAAAACCTTGGGCGCGGGATTCGGTGATCAAGCCGGCGACTTCTCTGGTCGCTTGCGCACGCGATTCCCAGCTATAGCCACTCAGATGGAAATGCAGCCCGTCAAAGCGCAACCGGCTTTCGCCAGCAATGCGCGACAGACACTGCCGGATGGCCGCCGCCGGCATGCCGAAGCGACTCCGCGCCTGGTCGGTGGGACGCAAACGCAGCAGTACCGGCTGAACCGGGCCGCCGCCTGCCGGAAGGCAGCGGATCAGATCCTCGAGCTCTTCCGGTGAATCCACCGAGATCAGAGCGTTGCAGCTGATAAGCTCGTGGTGGAATGCCGCCGTTTTCGCCGGCCCTGTCGCCACAAGTCGTGCGCCGTCGGCACCGAGCCGTCTGGCATCTCGCAACTCATAGAGGCTTGAGACGTCGATGCCGGCCCCTGCGCGCAGCGCTGCGGCCAACAGCCCGGGCGATTTGTTGACTTTCGCTCCGTAATAGAGCGCGTGCGCGACACTGCGCTCCTGCAAGACGCCTCTGAGTGCCGCGACGTTCCTCCGCAGCTCATCGGGCCAGATCAGATTGACCGGGGACCCATGTCGGGCGACCCAATCGATCAGCAGCGGGCCGTTGTCAGCCAACAGCTCCGCCAGGCTCGGCCGTAGAATCGGCGAGAGGCCTGCGCCGGGCTTGTGGCAATGCAAGGTCATGACCTCGCCCTCTCGGCATAGGCTACGGCCCGTTCTGACGGAGCAAGGTGGTGCAAGCTCTCCAATGGCAGGTTGCAGTTGGGCAGGCTTTGATCAAAAATATGCCGCGTCGTCTTGCAGGGAAATTTTCGGCCGCTGCGCGCCATCGCGAGAATGCTCGCAGGCGTGATCGTCAGGCCCGGGCGCCAGCTCTCCACCCGCACTGCGTTGTAGTCCAGGAGCATCACCGGCACGATCGGCAGTTTCAGGCGGTGGGCGACTGCCAGCCGGTGATGACCGTCCATCACGCAGAGAGCGTCCTTCTCCGCCGTGATCGGAACAGTCCAGCAGCCTGCGCAGAGGATTTCCGCCTGCAGCTCCGCTACCCTGTCGGGATCAACCTCCTCGGTCGGGATCAAGCAAGTTGGCGAAAGGAGGCAAACTTTCATATCGGCCAGCCTGATTTTTATGAGCAGGAATTGCTATGCAGCGCCTTCAGGGGCGCGACGCTTCATTGGTGTCGATGCGCGGCGACAAGGAGAACAGCGGATTCGCGGACACGCCGGCTGTTCACGAACAAGCCGCTCAGCGCGTCCAGCAGCAGGAGGAGCGCGCGAACAAATGCGCTGACCTCCCCTCCCATGACCGAGCCTTCACAAGCATCCATGAAGCGCCTCACCGAACTGTAAGAGCAGCGATTACATGTCCACGGTCATTGACAGCAGATACGTGCGCGGTGCTCCCAGGAAGAACGTTCCGAATGAAGCCACGCTGGACCAGTAATTCTCACCGGTCACGTTCTGAACGTTGGCGCGGAAGATCGTCTTCCTGCCGTTGATCGCCGTCGTGTAGCGGGCGCCGAGATCGAGTCGCGTCCATTCCGGGATCGGCTGCTTGTTTGCGGCATCGACGAACTGCCGGCCTGTGTAGATGACGGCCCCATTCAACGTGAGCCCTCTCATCCACGGCAGATCCCACTCGGCGCCGATATTGGCCTGAACGTTCGGAACGCCGATGGGCGTGTTACCCACATTTGCCGCAACAGCGGTCTTCGTCAGGGTGCCATCCAGCAGCGAAACGCCTCCGAGAACCCGAACATCGGACATGAGTTCGCCGAAGACGTTGAACTCGAGCCCGCGTACCTGCGTTTCGGCGGTCGCCGAGAAGCGCCCGGCCAATATCTCACCGCTCGGCTTCGATATCTCGAAGGCGCTGAAGGTGGTTGCGAACTTGCCGAGGTCCACCTTGATGCCGGCCTCGTACTGCTTGGCGATGTAGGGCGCGAGCACTTCACCCGGATTGGAAACATTCGGCTGATTTGGCGCTATATCACCCTTGCTTAGACCTTCGATGTAGTTCGCATACAGGGAGACGTTGTCCCGAGGCCTGACCACGAGGCCGACCACGGGAGTGGTCGCGCTCTTGTCGTACGAATTCGAGAACGTTCCGACATTGGAAGCATAGTTGGTCGCCTCGACGCCCTGACGGCGTACACCCAGGGTCAACAGGACACGCTCATCGAGCACGGACATGGTGTCGGCAATCGAGAGCGCCGTGAGGTCACTCGCCGAGAGCCGGGGACGTCCGGGAATTTCGTTTGCGAACTGAGTTGGGGCGACCGTCGGATTATAGATGTTCGATGCAACCGCAGTGCCGTTGGTGGTCCGTCGGAACAATTCGTCATGATAGACCGAGCCCTGAAAGGTGACGGCGTGGCGAACGAACCCGGTATCGAACCGGGCGCGGACGCCACCATCATAGGTGTGCCGATCGATGCTGAGCCCGAAGAATCCCGGCGTCGAGGTGGTGTTGCCGAGAGCATTGGTGATCGTCGGGAGTCCGAAGAAGCGTTCGACATTGGTGTGCGATCCGCCGACATCGGCGAACAGCGTCACCTGATCGGTTAGATCGTATTCGTTGCGCCACAGGGCGGATTGATCGTTGATGCGCGACCATTCCCAGGGCTGCGTCACGTTCAGCCGGCCGTCCGGCGCCTTTGGCACCTGCTGGCCGGCAGTCATGAGAAACGGACGTGACGGAGCGTCGACCCGATCGGTTTGCGCGATGAGGTAGATCCAGGACCTGTACCGTTCGCCCTGATAGTCGAGAGCCAGCGCGCCGACGCCCGTCGTTTCCGACTGGCGGTCAATCGGCGTGTCGCCGCCACGCAGGCTGCCGCTGGCGCGCACGCCCCATTCCTTGCTTTCGCCGTAGCGCCGCGCGACGTCCCAGTGACCGCCGAAACGCGCGGCCGAACCGTAACTCGCGGTAAAGCGGGTCAAATCCTCTCCCGCACGCTTGGGCACAACATTGATGACGCCGCCGACGCCGCCATTGGGTGCGATGCCCGAGAGCGCGGCCGAGGGCCCCTTGAGCACCTCGATGCGCTCAACGTAATCCGTGAAGATGCGGTAGCTCGGCGCGATGCCGTAGAGACCCTCGAAGGCGAATTCACCATTGTTGCCTTCGTTGATCGGGAAGCCGCGAATGTTGAATGAATCAACGATACCGCCTGTCGGGTGGGAACTGCGCACGGAAGGATCCAGGATCAAGGCATCCGCACCCGTCGCCGCCTGCTGATCCCGAATGAACTTGTCCGTGTAGCTCGTCACGTTGAACGGCGACTTCATTGTGCTGGTGTTGCCAAGCATTCCGAGCCGCGCGCCTTGCGCGACCTGGCCGCCGGCAAAGGCGGGAACGACGCCCGGCTGCGACGGCTGCGATTGCACCGCGGCGGCTTCGGCTTGTGGCGCGGCGGGCACCGTGGTGCGCCGTGAAGTCGATCGGACGCGGTCGGCATTTCGTTTGGTTGGCGCACGGCGGACCGACTGCTGCGTCGGAGCATCGACCGTAACGGGCGGAAGCGAGCTGCCACCTTGCGATGTCTGGGATCGAGCAGGCGATTCGAACCACGCCAGCAACGCCATTCCACCCAGCAGCCCCGCACCAAAGCGCGCCACCGTCCCAACCGCACCTGCACGTCGCATTCCCAGAAAGTCCCTTATCAACAGCACGTAGCCCAACGCGCGATGGCTCTACGCTCAGCCTGCAACGATCACGGATCGAAGATCCGCTCTCCGCGCCTGAGCTTGGCCGACACGTATGGCCCAGTGAATTAGTTCCGCGCGGACTCGCACGCCGGGTTAGTCGCCCGCGCCTTATCGGCAACGTCCGATCGTCAGCGATCTGCACCGCAGCTTTAGAGCGACGCTATGGTGATCGCAACGCAAATGCATGCGCTGCAGCTTAGAATATCTCGATCATCGACGACGCGAGTCGACTGACATCGTGTTTGGAGCAATTCCAAAAATGCCTGGAAGATCCCAAATCAGTGCTGTTGAAATTGGCAAGGAAAGATAGACGAGAGCGCTCTCGCCCAGAGGCCGTGCTCTCCTGGATGAAGTAGCGCAATAGGCGTCGCTTTTTCAGGGAGCGCTCCGGACCTCGTCACGGACTGACTGTTGCGCGTCACCATTTCGTTTGCGTCGCATCCATTGTGACGACATCTGCCGCAGCGCAAGATAGGAAGTCAAAGGAACGTGATGAGCTCTCGCGCTGTTTCGACGCGCCGACTCAATGGTGAAGGCCATCATGATCGGCCTCTGACTCGCTTCGCTGCTGATTTGGACGATTCTATCGCCCAGTTTCTGAGATGATCCAGCAGCGCCCGCGCCGGCTCCGACCGTACGAACTTCTGTTCCGCTGGCAGCGACCCGGCGAATGGCGGCGCAGTCATTCGGGACGGAAAATTGACACTCTTCCCATAACGGCGTCGGAGCCGGCTCGCCTTCGGTCGGCAAGATCTGTCCGACGTGCGAGCAGCAACCACGCTAGCTCAACTTGTCTGCGGCAGAACCTGAGATATGGTCATACCAATAAGAAATTTCAGGGAGCGGATAAAAGGCAAAGCATTTGATAGCAGCGGCCCTTCTTCTCATGACGGCCGGAATGAACGGCGCAGAGGCCCAGGACTATCCCTCGAGAACCGTCACGGTCATCGTTCCCTTTGCCGCCGGCGGACCGGCCGACATCACCGGCAGGATCGTCGCGGACATCTTTAGCCATCATCTTGGTCAGAAATTTGTGGTGGAGAATGTCGTGGGTGCCGGAGGCACCACGGGAGCGCTTCGCGCCGCTCGCGCGGCGGCCGACGGGTATACGATCCTTTCCGGTCATCTCGGCACCAATGCGCTGGCGCCGGCGTTCTATCCGAATTTGGGCTATGACCCGTAAAAGGACTTCGCGCCGATTGGGCTGACGGCCGAATATCCCGAATTGCTGGTCGTCCGAAAGGACTTCCCCGCCAATAGCCTCAAGGAATTTGTGGCTTACGCGAAATCAAACCCGGACAAGCTCAATGTCGGGCACGCCGGGCTTGGCTCGGTTTCCTATATTGGCTGTCTGCTTCTTCACGCAGCGATTGGCATCAAGCCGACGATGATTCCGTTTACCGGCACAGTCCCAGTTCGCCCCGGCCCGCCTGACGCGCCACCAGCACAGTCTTCTCGGCTTGCTGGAGGGTCCTGATCGCTTCGTTCAACGTGACCCGGCCAGCGACGGTGAGCTTGACCGACCTTTTCGTCCGATAGAAGAGTTCGACGCCGAGTTCGCGCTCGAGTGCCTGAATCTGCTGCGTGAGCGCCGGCTGCGCGACGCCGAGACGCACGGCGGCCTTTCCAAAATGCAATTCCTCCGTCAGAACTGACATGTATTTCAAGCGACGCAGTTCCATTATCGGCCTCCATGGCAGCCCTGGCGAACCAATGCCGCATTGGCGGACCACCCCTTCTCGGATCTGTGGCACCGCCGCAGTGCTTCGCAGTCGCTAACATGGCCTACGGGAACAACCGGGGATCTCGATGTTGCGGCAGCGTGCGCTCAGGACTGCTCTGCTTGCGGCTGCTTCAGGAGAAGGGCCTGCAATTCCCCAGATCGGAACATCTCCGTCACGATGTCACAGCCGCCCACGAATTCGCCGCGGACGTACAGTTGCGGAATCGTCGGCCAATCCGAGTAATCCTTGATACCTTGGCGCAGCTCTTCGGACCGGTAGATATCGTGCGATCTGAACGGAACGCCGAGATGGTCGAGTATCCGGACTACTTGCGCAGAGAATCCACAAGCCGGTGCCGTCGGCGTGCCCTTCATGAACAGAAGAATCTCGTTTGCGTTCACTTCGCTGCGAATGAAGTCTGCAACGCTCATGTTTCTCCCCTCCGTTGGTCGGCAAGAGCGATAATAATTACCGCCCGAGCGAGAAATCTATAAGTTCGATTTTCGAACTTACCTAACCGCCGGCTGGAATTCCAGAGGGACGTTTGCACAATTTCCTGTCAGTCGACGGCCATGCTGATTCGCAAAAAGGGCCAGCTGCAATGCAGCCGGCCCAAGGTCCAAGTCAGCGGAAGTCGATACCGCTTGCCTGGGGAGTTTTCAATCGCAATAAACGACCCATTCGCGGGAAAGTAAATTCTAAAATAGAATTGACTTAAGTACCTGTCCTGAAGACTGTAGCCGGGGAGAGGCACCCCTCATATCTCGTCGCGCTTTTCCCATGCACCGAAATCATCGTTGATCGAACTTGGTCAGCCGCCACCTCACCAGGTCGTCGGCGCCTGGACCGGCCTGAGGCCGAACATCCCTCATGCGGACCACCTCGCCTGACTTCTCATCCACGAGCGCCAGCTTCACCTGGCGTCCGCTGTTCCTGTTGATGAATTTGAGAGGGGGGCCGGCGTCCCCGGTAATTCCCCATTTGTCCCCGACCTGGGCAAGCGCCTGAACGACGAGGATGACGTCCCTGCCCTTTCGGGTCAGGAGGTACTCGTAACGATCGGGACCCGACTGATACTGCCGCCGCTCGATCAGTTCATTTTCTTCAAGATGCTTGAGGCGCGCGGACAAGGTGGCATGGGTAACATCAGTCGACTTCCTCAAATCCTCGTATTTGCTCAAACCCAGCGACAGGTCGCGCAAGATCAGGACTGCCCAGCGATCGCCGACGGCATCCAGCACCCCGGCGATCGAACAAGCCATTCCCTCAAAACTCTTCGAGCGCATCTGCGTGGACCTCCGAATAACTCTTATTACCAGAGTAAACTTTACCAGCGTAAACTCGCCTGGCCCGCTATCCAATGGCCCGACCAGGAATTTCATGCAAGAATTCACTTGCCTTCCAGTCACTCTTATTATTAGAGTTGATAAATGCACAACGCGAGGGCAATGGATATGAGCGAACTGCGCGACCTTGTCCTCAACGCTCACGGTGTCACACGCTGGAAATCGGCCAGGACGATCGAGGGCAATATGTCGATCACCGGCCTGCTATGGGCAAGAAAAGGCTGGCCCGATGCGTTGAAGCAGGTCCGCGTTACGGCCGATACCGAAAGCCAGCGGGTTTGCTATCAGCCGTTTACGAATCCGGACTGGCGCAGCGTCTATGGGCCCGAGGCGGTCGCAATCGAGACATCGGACGGTAAGCCAATCAAGAGCCGGGTAAATCCGCGCGCTTCCTTTCAAGGGCACGCAGTTGACACGGCCTGGGACGATCTGCATCTCGCCTATTTCAGCGGCTACGCGATCTGGAATTATCTCAACACCCCGTTTCTCTTCGTGCTGCCGGGCTTCAAGACGGAAGAGATCGAGCCATGGGACGAACACGGCGAGAGCCGACGCCGGCTGAAGGTGACATTTCCGGATTCGGTCGCGACGCATTGTCCAGAACAGGTGTTTCATATCGACAGTGAAGGCTTGATCTCGAGACTTGACTATAGCGCTATCGTAACCGGCGGAATCCCGACCGCGCACTACACTTCCGAATACCGGGATTTTGATGGCGTCAGGATCGCGACCAGGCGGCGCGCCTATCGTCGGAGAGCCGATGCCACCGCGATCACCGAAGGCGTCGCGGTCGCTATCGATATTTCCGATATCCGGCTCTCATAAGAAGTACGGCGACCAGCGTGCCGTAAATCAGGAGCAATGCATGCCCGAACCCGACGATGGTCATGTGGTAACCTTGGAGATCAACGGCACGCGCAAGACCGTCACGGTGGAAGCGCGAAAATTGCTGGTCCACCTGATCAGGGAGGATCTTGGCCTCACCGGAACGCACGTCGGCTGCGATACTTCGCAGTGCGGCGCCTGCACCGTGGAGATCGACGGACTGGCGATCAAGTCCTGCACCGTGCTGGCCGTGATGGCTGACGGTGCGTCGATCACGACGATCGAGGGCCTGACCGACACAGGGGCCGAACTCAGCCCGGTTCAGGCTGCGTTCCATGAGCATCACGCGCTGCAATGCGGCTTCTGCACGCCGGGCATGGTGATGAGCGTGCGTCAGCTGTTGAAGGATCAGCCCCATCCGAGCGAACACGACATCCGCCACGGCCTCGCCGGTAACATCTGCCGCTGCACCGGCTATCACAACATCGTCCGCGCAGTCGAAAGCCTGGCATCGAAAGGCGACCAGCCATGAACGATACAACTGCGATCCGCCTTATCGGCCAGCCGCTCAGACGACACGAGGATTTCAAATTTCTCGCCGGCAAGGGCCGGTACGTCGATGATATCAGGTTGCCGGGCATGCTGCATATGGCGGTACTGCGATCGCCGCACGCCCACGCCAATATCCGAAACGTCGATCTGTCGGCAGCCGAAATCGCACCGGGTGTTCGCCTTGTATTGTCCGGCAAGGCGCTCGCCGGCAAGATCGGCCCGATCGTGCCGAACTGGGTCATTCCCGGCAGCAAGGTACCGTTCCGTCCGGTTGTCGCGACCGATTGCGTTCGCTTTGTCGGCGAATGCGTGGCGCTGGTCGTTGCGGAAACGCTGGCTGAAGCCTATGACGCGGTCGGCAGGATCGAAGTCGAGTACGACGTGCTGCCCGCCGTGACCGATGAAGAAGTCGCGATCCGGGAGGGCGCACCGCAGCTCCATGACAACGTTCCGAGCAACATCACCACGATCTACAAAGTACGCGGCGGCGACTACCAGAACGCCGCCCGCGAGGCCGATCATGTCATCGGCCTGCGCGTCGTCAACAACCGCCTGATCCCCACGTGCATGGAAACGCGCGCGATCGTTGCTTCGCCTGAGCCGGACGGCACCTTGACGGTTTATATCGGCAGTCAGGTTCCTCACATGCACCGACGCTGGATCGCCGAGACGGTCGGCATTCCAGAGCATCAATTGCGGGTGGTCGCCCCCGATATCGGAGGCGGCTTTGGCGCCAAGATGCATCTGTATCCGGAGGACCTGCTCTGCCCCTATCTCGCGCGCGAACTCGGTGCACCGGTCAAGTGGTGGGAGAGCCGCTCCGAGAGCCATCAATCGACCAGCCATGGTCGCGCCCATACGGAAAATATCGAGGTAGCGTTCAGGAACGACGGCAAGATTCTCGGCCTGAAGGTCGAGACCCTCGGCAACGTCGGCGCCTACCTGTCGAACATGGCGAGCGGCGGTCCGACCGTGAATACGGTCAACTTCGGCACCGGCACTTACAAGATAGACAACTATGAGGCTATTTCCCGCGTCGTCGTGACCAATACCGTGCCGGTTGATGCCTATCGCGGCTATGGGCGGCCCGAAGGCGCTTATATTGCCGAGCGCGCGATCGATGCGGTGGCACGCCACCTCAAGCTCGACCAGGTCGAAGTGCGGCGGAAGAACTTCGTTCAATCGGCGGAATTTCCCTATCGGCCCTACGGCAGCACGGGCGTCATGTACGACAGCGGCAATTACCAGGGACTGCTCGACAAGGCGCTCGCGGCTTTCGACTATGAAGGCCGCCGCAGCGAATGCCAAGCCTTGCGCGGAAGCGGCATCTATCGCGGCATTGGCGTCGCCGCCTATACGCATATGTGCGGGATGGCACCATCACGCCGGTTGGCTGTGAGCGGATTCGACCGGGGCGGCTGGGAAAGCGCGCGAGTCAGCATCGACTCCAGCGGACGAGCCACGATCTATTCGGGCTCGATGAGCCAGGGACAAGGCCATATCACGTCGTTGTCGCAGATCGCTGCCGACGTGTTGCAGATTCCGATTGAAGATATTGACATCGTACAGGGTGACACGCGCCAGGTACAGGCCGGCCACGGTACCTTCAATTCCCGTTCGATGGCGGTCGGCGGATCCAGCGTGCACGTGTCCTCCCAACGCATTGTCGCAAAGGCGAAGAAGATCGCGGCGGGCATGCTGGAAGTGGACGAGAAGGACGTTTCTTATTCGGCCGGCGCGTTCAGCGTGCCCGGTACCGATATCGCGTCGGTAACCTTCCCGAAGGTGGCCCGCATGGCCTATGTCGGGCATAAACTGCCGGATGGCGTCGCGCCGGGCCTTGATGAGACGGTGTTTTACGACCCGACCGGCATGGGTTCGCCGTCAGGCGTCCACCTCGCTTATGTCGAGGTCGATCCGGAGACCGGGATCGTCGATATCCTCGACTATGTCGCGGTTGACGACGTCGGCACGCTGATCAATCCCCGTCTCGCGGCCGGCCAGATCCATGGCGGCGTCGTGCAGGGCATCGCACAAGCGCTCTATGAAGAGGTCAGCTACGATTCTGACAACGGGCAGCTGCTGACCGGTTCGCTGCTCGATTATGCCGTTCCGCGCGCCGAGCATGTGCCGAACATCCGATCGCTATTCCAGCAAACTCCCTCGCCGACCAATCCGATCGGCGTCAAGGGCATCGGCGAGAGCGGTTCGATTGCCGCCCCGCCTTGTATGGTTCATGCCGTGCTTGATGCTTTGTCACCATTCGGTATCAAACATCTGGACATGCCGCTGACGCCGCCACGGGTCTGGGCGGCGGTGCAACACGCACGCATGGGAGCGGCCCAATGATCCCCGCAGCCTTCGATTATGTTCGCGCGTCTTCGCTTGCCCAGGCGATCGATCTGTTGAGGGACGATCCCGATGGAACAAAGCTCCTGGCTGGCGGCCATACCCTGCTGCCGGCGCTGAAGCTGCGGTTGGCGTCCCCCGAACTCCTGATCGATATCGGAGGCATCGCCGAGCTCAAGGGAATTGAAATCAGCGAGACCGGCATCAGGATCGGCGCACTGACGACGCATGCCGAACTGTTTGCTTCCGAGCCGCTGAACAAGGAATTGCCGATCTTTCGCCAGGCAGCCAGCGTGATTGCCGATTCACAGGTGCGTAACCGCGGCACGATCGGCGGCTCGCTCGCGAACGCCGATCCCGCGGCTGACTGGCCGGCGGTAGCGGTGGCGCTTCAGGCAGAGATCGAGATCGTGGGCCCGAACGGCCTCCGAAGGGTGGCGGCGGGGGACTTCTTTATCGATATCTTTTCGACTGTGCTGGAACCGGACGAAATTCTCGTAAGGGTCCATATCCCTCGGCCGAGGACTGGCATGCACTTCACCTATCGAAAGATCCGGCATCCCGCGAGCGGTTTTGCCGTCGTGGGACTCGCGGTCGGCGTGCGGTTGCAAGAGGGGGTGGTTGATGAGATTTCCATCGGTGTCACCGGTGCAGCGAACCACGCCTTCGCCGGCCAACGCGCTTCCGATTTCCTGATCGGCAAGACGCTTTCGCGGGACAATATCGACCAGGCGGCAACATTGCTGAGTGAGACCACCGAGTGCCTCTCCGACCGCTACGCTTCGGCGGAATACCGCGCGAATCTGATCGGGATCGAGACCAGGCGCGCGTTATTTGCGCTTGCGTCGTGAAGCGGGCGCCTTAGGGGCGGCCGCCGCACGGTCAGCGGCATCGCCGCCAAATCGCTTGCGGTTGAATGGAACAGCACCTGCGCCGGCAACGATCTCGACGTCCTCGAGCCGCAACGGCTTGCCACCGCTCGTCCGCAATTCCGGATATTCGATCGCGCGCCCGGCGGCGCGTTCGCGGAACACGACCTGCGGCCCTGCGGGCTCCGCCAGCCACTCGTCACCCCATTTTTTTAGCGCGAGATAGGCTGGAAAGAAATCGCGTCCTTTCTCGGTCAGAACGTATTCGTATCGCCCGCCGTGTTCGGGCAGTGGCATCCGCGTCATGACGCCGGCATCGACGAATTTCTTCAACCGGGTGCTCAGGATATTCGGCGCGATACCGATATAGTATTCGAACTGGTCGAAGCGCTTCACGCCATAATAGGCCTCGCGCAGGATCAGGATGGACCAGCGATCGCCGACAACTTCCATGGCGCGCGCCATGGAACATTCCTTGTTTGCAAGACGGCTTCGCTTCACATTGGACATAGCTCTTTCACCCCGAACTCAGCTCATACCATATTGAGCGGGATTCGTGTATGTCCAGTGCGCCGTTCGGCGTTTCTGATCAGGCTGCCTGCCCCGGCTCGGCTTGCGGCTTGGCGGCGATCTCGGGCTCCAGCGCCCGCCGATGCGAAACGAGCACTCCGGCTTCGCTCAAGCGTTTCAATTCAGCCTCGCTGACCCCGAGTTCGCTGAAGACCGCGAAATTGTGCTCGCCCTGAAAGGCAGGCGTGCCAATCGGCGTCAACTCTTCCCCCGAAAAATGCCACGGCCGGCCCGGTAATCGATACTCGCCTCCGCTGCGGTCCGGGACACGCTGGATAGCGCCCCAGTAGCCGCTCCATTCCGATGCCGCGAGTTCCTTGATCGAACGGATCTCGCCCATCGCGATCTTGGCCTCGTCGAATTGGGCATCGAGGGTCGCCATATCCGGAAAGGTCAGGATCCAGGACTGGATGATCTGGTGCAGCACCCCGAAATTCAAGCGGCGTGCGGCAGCACTTGAGAACCGCGGATCGTCCATCAGATCGACGCGACGCATGGCGCGCAGCCACGACGGAAAGGTCCGGCTGCCGATAATGCTGGTCGCGACCGTAAAGTGTTCGCCTTGGGGCCCTGCGAAGAATGAACAATCGGTGGCGCCGAGCACCGCGGGTTCCGCCCCGATATCGTCGTCGGAGAGATCGACATGCGCGCGTTCGTTGACCGCGAGCAGCGTCGCCGCCATCGCGACGTCGATATATTGTCCTTGCCCAGTCTTCTGGCGGCTGTTGAGGGCCGCGAGAACCGCAATCACGGCCTGCAATCCGGCATAGACGTCCGCATGCGACAGGCTGTCGGTGCGCGGCTCGGTCAGCGCGCTGCCATAGTGACGGACGCTGTTTTCGGTAAAGCCGGCTTCCGCCTGCACGGTGGGTGCATAGGCCATCCGGCTACGCCACGGACCGCCCTGGCCGTAGCCGGTGATCGACGCGTAGATCAGGCGCGGGTTGCGCTTCGACAGCGTCTCGTAGTCGAGCCCGAAGAAACCCAGAGTACCGGCGCGGAAGTTTTCGACCACGACGTCTGCGGTATCGCAGAGTTTCAGCACCAGTTCATAAGCACCGGGAAGATTGAGATTGATGCTGACATTGCGCTTGCCGGCATTTTGTTGGGCGTAATAGCCCGACATCCCGTCCGTCGACGGAAACGCGAAGCGGGAAACGTCCGGGCTTGGCGGTTCGATCTTGATGACCTCGGCGCCGAGGTCCTGCAAGGTCCGTGCGCACAACGGGCCGGCCAGCACACGGGAAAAATCGACGACACGGATTCCACTCAAGGGGCCACTCATGTCAGCGCCCCGCGAACTTGGCGAGACCCGGGCCGTTCTTGCGGAATGACGCGAGGCCGGTTTTGAGGTCTTCCGACGCCCAGATCGGCGCCTGTACGCGTGCCATCGCCTCGTCCGCAGCCACCACGCCCTGGTTGACGGCGATATGCGCGAGTTCCTTGGTAGCGGCATGCGCCACCGTCGGGCCTTGGGCGAACTCCTCTGCGATGGCCATGGTCGCCGTCTCCAACGATTCCTCCGGGACAGTGAGATTGATCAATCCCCACTTCTCCAGCGTTGGCGCATCGTAGCGCCGAGCCAGCATTGACATTTCCTTGGCGCGCTGCGCGCCGATACGCTGCACCTGCCGCTGGATTCCTCCCAGTAAGGGATGCAGACCAAGTGTCGCCTCGACCGATCCGATCTTCGCCGAAGAGGCCGCGATGATGTAATCGCACGATAGCGCAAGCTCGAGACCGCCACCCAGGCAAACGCCGTGAACGCTGGCGATTAACGGGATCGGCAGCAGCTCCATGAAACGCAGAAATTCGACGCCGTTCAGCCGCCGATTTTCACCGCCCTGATCTGCGCTGCCTGCCTCCACCCGCTTATCGAAGATATCCAGATCTGCGCCGGCGGAGAAATGTCGCAGTCCGCTACGGATGACGATAGCGCGGCTGCCTGCCTTTTGCGCTGCCTCCACCTGCTCCACGATCGCGTTGAGAAGCTTGGGACCGAGCAGGTTGTACGGCCGATAAACCATTGTCAAAACGGAAATATTGCCGCGCTGTTCGCGCGTCACCAACGCATCCTCGGACAAAGCTGCCTCCTGTTTGCCGGCGGCTCGCGACCGCATCATTTGATTTGCGAAATGCAGGCTACACCATGACTTGCATTTTGCAAGTTATAGTTTGCATAAAAATGGTTTGACGCTCGAAATGCCGAAGCTGCCCTGGAGGCTGATGGACCCGGAAAGAGGAACTCAGATTCGGTCCGCTGGAGAGGCTTCCGCAGTGGTGCTTCCGGTCTGATTGCGCACGGCCTGCCGACCGGCTTCCAAAAGGGCGTCAGACAGCCGCTTGTCGCCGGCCGCACGTGCGAGCACGATCGAACCGACCATAGTCGCAATTGCGCCGGCGGCGGCATGTCGCGCATCTGATGGCGATTTCTTCGGGATCAACCCGGCGATGATATCGATCATTTTCTCCAGCCTGCCTGCAAAGGTACGTCGCGCCTCCGGGCCAGAACGTCCGATATCCGCGGCTAACGCCGGAAGCGCACAACCGCGGGCCGGGTTGTTGCGATGGCGAGGGCTCAGATAGGCCGCGACGACGGCATCAAATCCTTTCTCGGCAGGCAATCCCTGCGTGAGATCCAGCCAATGGGCGACGGTTCGGTCCATGGCCAAAGCGAGCACTTCAACGACCAAAGCGTCACGTGACTTAAAGTAGGCGTAGAAGCTGCCATGTGTCAGATCGGCGAGCTTCATCAGGTCGACCACGCTCAAGCCGTCGGCACCGTTCTGGCGCAGGCCATAGGAAGCATTCTCGACGATCCGCCTGCGGGTCTGCTGCCCGTGATCTTTCGGGTAACGCATTGCCTGCTCCGAGCTAACCTAGGAAACGGAGACATATTAGATGATTATCATCATATATAACAACCGAATTCCGCAGAAGCGCCTTTCACCATGGGCGGCCGCATCACGCCCACCCTGCTCTATGCGACCTCGAAGTTCCACAACGACAATCCGAAGACGTTCAAGGTGTTCTTCGACGCGCTGCAATG
>Ga0207689_10001970_pt1 | contig 19394 bp, 12 predicted proteins | sample KBSMisM52_FD_184312 | JGI IMG/M metagenome (GOLD analysis project Ga0207689, IMG submission 184312) | Miscanthus rhizosphere microbial communities from Kellogg Biological Station, Michigan, USA - KBS Miscanthus M5-2 (SPAdes) (version 2) | ecosystem: Host-associated > Plants > Roots >... | reverse complement strand
CAGCACGAGGCCGAACCAGAACACGGGGAGTGAGATCCCGGCGACCGTGGCGATCGTCGCGGCGCGATCGACGCCGCGGCGGACGGCCGATGCCACACCGACGACGAGCGAAACGACGACGGCGAGCAGCGTCGAGATCCCGATGAGCTGCAGCGTGGCCGGAACGCGCTCGAGAATACGCGCGGCCACCGGCCGCCCGTCGGCGTAACTGAACCCCCACTCGCCGCGCGCGAACGCCGTTGCCCAGGACACATACTGCGCGACCAGCGACTGATCGAGGCCCATCTGCCGGCGAAGGCGCTCGATGTCCTGCGGACGAACGTTCGGGTTGTCGAGGTAAAGCGAGAGCGGCCCGCCGGGCGCCGCGTGGATCAACGCGAAGACGAGGAGTGAGACAACAATCAGCAACGGGATGATCTGCGCGACGCGGCGGATGACGAACATCTATGGGCTACCGGGCCGGCTGAAGCTCCCATTCGTGGACATTCCAGAATGGGCCGGCGTTGGTGGGATTGCCCTTGAAGTTGCGTAGCGTCGCCGGCACCGCGTCGAGCTTCGACGTGTTGTACAAAAAGATCTCCGGAATCAGTTCGGCGACGCGGCGCTGCGCCTGCTTCAGAAGGTCCGCACGCTTCGCCTGATCGATGGCGCGGTCCGATGCGTACAGCAGCTTCGTGAGCTCGGCGTCCTTGATGTAGTCGATGTTTCGACCGGCCGGCGGCGACTTGTCGGCGGCGAAAAACGTCGTGATCTCCGGGTCGGCGCCGGACTGCCACCAGTGCAACATCGCGTCGAAGTCGCCGCTGAACCAGACAGGGCTTATGGCAGTGCCGTCGAGCAGCCTCACCTGCATCTTCACGCCGACATCGGCGAGCTGGCGCTGAATCGCCTGCGCCACGTTCTCGCGAATCGTGAACCCGGCCTGCGTGATCAGCGTGAACGCGAGCGGCTTTCCGTCCTTCGCACGCGTGCCATCGGGCCCGCGCCGCCAGCCCGCCTCGTCGAGGAGTCGATTCGCCGAGTCGGGACTGAAGGGATAGGTAGCGACGTTCGGCTCGTACGCCCACGACATCGGCTGGATCGGACCGTTCACCGACGAGACGAGTGAGTCGAGAATCGTGCGGATGATGAGGTTGCGGTCGATCGCGTGCGCGAGGGCGCGGCGCACGCGCACGTCGGCGAAGGGCGGGAAATGGCGTTCGTTCAACGTCACATGCTCGTAGCCGTTGCCGAGCACTTGATTGAGGCGCACGTTCGGGAGCGTCTTGATCTCGCGGACCTTGTCCCACGGCACGAGCGCGACGAGGTGAACCTCGCCGGCCTTCAGTTGGTTGATGCGCGTCGTCGCGTTCGTCACGAACCGGAAGAGCAGCCGCTTGATCTTGGGATACTCATCGCCGCGCCAATAGTGCGGCACGCGCTCGAGCAACACATATTCGCCGGTCTGCCATTCGACGACGCGGTAGGGCCCCGTACCGAGCGGACTTCGATTGTAGTCGTTCGCCTTGTCGATATCCCGACCATCGAGTACGTGTTTGGGCAGCGTGCCGCGCAGGAACTGCAGTTGATACGGCGCGTACGGCTCCTTGTAGTGCACGACGGCGGTCAGTGAGTCCGGTGTGTCCACCGATGAAATGCGATCGAAGCCGTCGGTGCTCTCCGGTTTCCAATCGCCCTTGAGAATCGCGTCGGCCGTGAACTTGACGTCGGCGGACGTGTGCGGTCGGCCGTCGTGCCACTTCACGCCGGGTCTGAGCTTCCAGGTGACGTCCATCCCACCGTCGGGACGCATGACCACACCGCCGTTCGCGACGGTCGGCACCGTAGCCGCCAACACGGGCACGACGTTCATCCGTTCGTCGGTCGTGACGAGCCCCTCGATCACGCAGCTCTGAATGTCCTCGAGGATGTGCGTTGCGTAGCGGTTCATCGTGTCAGGCTCGCGATCATAGCCGACGACGAGAAGGTCGTTCGACGGTCCAGAGTCGGTCCTTCCAACGCAGCCGAGCAGCAGGACGGCGGCAACGACTCTGAGCCTCACGCGGCGCGCTCCGACATCATGCGGGCGATCATCGGCACGGGAATGGATCCGTAGCCGAGAAGCTCGTCGTGAAAATGCCTCATTGAGAAGCTCGCACCGGCCCGCATGCGCGTGGCTTCTCGCAGCTCGAGGATCGAGCGTGTGCCGAGCCAGTACATGACAGGCGTCCCGGGGAACATCGAGCACTTCACGACCTCGGCGGCCGCGGCCGACGGCGGCATGCCGGCGCGGTCGACGAACGTTGCGACGGCTTCGTCGAACGACATCTCGCCGGCGTGAAAGGAGAGATCGACAACAGCGCGCGCGAGCTGCCGGACCCGCGAGTGTTGCTCGGCCACCAGCTCGAGCGGCGTGAGCGCGCCGGCCTCGCCCATCAAGCCGGTCGCGTAGCACGCCCAGCCTTCGGCCATCGTCCCGCCGCAGAACATCCCGATGCGACTCGCGCAATCGACGGCGGCAATCCGCCCAATGCGCGATCTCGTTTGGCGATAGGCGTGCGCGTTTTGCACGTGATGTCCGACGCCGCCGTGATGGAAGACGTGATTCAACCGAATGACGCTGCGATTCCAGGCGCGAAGGTGCGGTGTGGCGTCATTAGGCGGGAGGGGCGTGACGGCGTAGACGTATTCGTTTTGCGGATCGAACGGAGCGGGTGAGCGATAAAAGAGGTAGTAGAGAAACGGGGCCGCGTCGCGAGTGAACGCGGGAATCTCGTCGTAGCGGAGCGGCCAGTCGGGCCAGGAGACCATGTTTTCGTCGATGGCGGTCTGCCGGCAGGCGCGCCATTCCGCGTTGAACGTCTCGAGATACTGCTCCGGCGACGGATGGTCGTTTGCCAGCGCGTTCTGCACCTCGGACCACGACCCACACGCCTCGGCGGCCATCTCGTCGAGCCTGCCACATTCGTCGTCGAGTGACGACCGTGCTTGGCGGAGCAGCTCGAGGCGCGACTGGACGCATTGATGTCCGTCGCGCAGCAGCAGGTCGTAGTGCGTCGTACCGCAGGCCAGGGCCGGCTGCGGCGCGGACGGTCGTGCCGCGATCCAAGCGTTGAAATCTTGGAAAGCTTTGAGCGCGCGATCCGCGGCGGCGAGCGTTACAGCGCGGTCGCCCGCCGACAATGAGCCGGATTCGAGCCAACTCGCGACGCCGCGGCGAAACAAGATCGCGGCGCCGTCGCAGTCCCGCTGTGCCTTCGTGGTCCATGCGGCTGGTAACGGTGCGTCGCCGAGCGTCTCGCGTGCCTGGATGAGAAAACCCGGCAGCGCATTCATGCGGTTCGTCGCTGCCGCGACGCGATCCGCGAGCGGCGCGAAGTCGCGAATCATCAGCGAGATGACGGAGAAGACGCCCTCGCCGGTCCATAGCCCTGGATTTCTACGCGGACCATGAAACCCCGCGTGCTCACTCGCCTGGATCGCGCAGAAGCCGCGAATCAACTCGGCGTCGAGCAGATTGGCGTCGTGTCGGTACGCCGCCGCAATCGATGGAACCGGCTCGCGTTCCGCGAGCCGCGATCTGATGTCGCGCATTTCCGCGTCCGTCGCCGCGAGGCCGCTTGGCGACCAATCCGGCAACTCGCCGTCGTATTCGTGTATGCCGGTGAACGTCGCGTTCACCGGACGCCGACGGTAGTAGTGATCGAAGAAGTCGCCGACGGGATCGATCACCCAGCCGCCGAGTCGCCATCTGCCCGCAAGCGGGCACCCGGCCGAGTCGCCGAGTCGAGTGGAATCGACACCCAGCGCTTCTCGCGGAACGACAGCTCGACGGCGTTGATGAGCTCCTGCACGTGCGCGCCGTCGACGAAATTGCCCGGATTGTCGTCGTCGTCGCTCGTGACTTCGCTGATGAATGAGCTGACGAGGTTCGCGTAGAACGATGAGCGCCACGATTCGGTGCGGCTGCCGCCGGGCGGATACAATCGCGCGGGAACATCGAGCTTACGAAACTCGACCTGGTCCTTGGTGGCGCCCTTGAGTGATTCGCAGATCCCGTTCTCCTCGACGAGCCGGCAGATCAGCGCGCCCTTGCTGCCGTACACCCGGGCCTCGAGGCCAGGATAGTTCCCGACCGTGACGAAGCTCGTCTGGATCGACCCGAACGCGCCGCTGGTGAAATTGCCGATGAAGATGTCGCCGTCGTCGATGTTCATGCGCATCATCGTTCCCGTGGCGCGGACGATGCGCTCGGGAACGAAGTTCGTCATTGTGCCGACGACTTCACTGAACCTGCTGCCCATGAACAGGTGGGCGAGATCCATGATCGGCGCGCCATAGCCTTCGAGCGACGAGACCTGGATCTGCGATTGATCCGCGAGATGATCGACCTGGCGGAGCGGTGTCTGCGGATCCAGCCACTGCGAGTTCTGCTCGTAGCCGTTGAAGATGAATGGCGTACCGACGTAGCCGTCGTCGATCAGCTCCTTCATGTATTGCATCGCCGGGCTGTAGCGAAACGTGAAACCGAGCTTGGTCTTCACGCCTTGCCGGCGGGCCAGCTCGGCCGCGCGAAGCGTGTCCTTGTAGTCGTACGCCACGGGCTTCTCGCAGAGCACGTGCTTCCCGTGCTCGAGCGCCGACCAGGCCAAATCGAAGTGTGTCGCGCTCGGCGTGCAGACATCCACGAGGTCGATGTCGTCGCGCGCGATGAGCGGTTCGTGCGAATCGTACCAGGCGGGGATCCCGAATTTCTCGGCGAAGGCCTTGGCGCGTTCGGCAACCGGATCGGCGATTGCGACGAGCTCGCAACGCGGGTCGCGCTTATATCCGGGCAGGTGCGCGAACTCCGCCCAGGCACCGGCGCCCAGCACGCCGACGCGTACCTTGCGACCACGGACGACTCGACGCGCAGGCATCAGTCGATGACCGACGACGTGTCGCCGGGGAGCAGCAGCATGCGTTGCGCCTTGATCGGCGCGATGCCGTTCGTCATGAATCGCTCGTGGAAGTCGCGAAGGTTGAACTTCGAGCCAAGACGCGCCGCATAGTCCGTTCGCAGCTTGAGAATGGCGCGCTTGCCGAGAAAGTAGCCGCCGTAGGTCGGATCGTAGGCGGAACGCTCGGCCTCGCGCTTGGCCGCCGGGGCGGCAACGTATGCCTCTTTCTCGAAGCATCGTTGCGCGTCGGCGAGCGTCCAGCTCTTGGTGTGGACCTTGATCCCCGACAGAAGGCGGCAGATGCGTGTGAGTGCGTCGCTCAGTTGGGCGAGTCGAAGTCTTGGGTCGTCATGGTCGTATCCTTCGTCGAGTACTAATTGCTCCGCATAATGGGCCCAGCCGTCCTGGCCCGACGACGGCTGGGGGAATGAATTCAAACCGATCCAGATGCGACGGACCTTGCCCGGCGTCTTGCGCATATAGGTCGAGTGCAGCCAGTGGCCGGGCATCGCTTCGTGCGCGGCAGTGTTCGAGAGCGACGCGTAGTTGTAGCGCTCGAGCCATTCTTCGCGCTGCTGCGCGGGCATGTCGGGACGCGCGTCGGTGATATAGAAGATGCTCTTCACCGGCTTGGGCTCGAGCGGCGGCGACGCGTGCATGGATGCGAAGCCGAGGTCGAACGGCAGCGCGGGGGCGACGACGACGCGCTCGCCGCGCGGGACCGAGGCGATTCCGCGCGACGACACGAAGCTCGTCAGCGAATCGACGATGGCCTGCGTCGCCCCGACTACGCCGCCCATCGGCGGATGGATACGCCGGACTGACACCCAAGTGGCGACAGGATCCTTGCCCGGGGCCAGTCGCTCGGCCGCGGCCCGAAACGCCGCCTGCTGCGCGCGCAGCTCGCGCTCACCGATGGCGACGAGCTGATCGAGCGGTGTGTCGATCATCTCCTCGGCGCGATAGCGTCGCGCGAGATTGACGGCGCCGATCGTAAAGTCGCCCGTCGCGCGCGGCGCCACGTCTCGCTCGAGATAGGTCGCGTACGCATTCACGATCGGGATCACCGCGTCGGCGGCGCGGCGCAGCGAGTCGCGAAGCCGGGCATTCGGTTCGGCAGCGAAGGCGAGGTCGAGGTCTTTGCCCAACATCTCGGCGGCGCCGCGCATCATCGCCGCGCCGCGCTCGGCGAAGAGCCGCGGCGGGTTTTGAATGTTCGCGCGCGCCGCGGCGATGAGCTTCGGGGCGGCTCGCAGCTTGGCGATGATGTACCGCATCCGTACCGGCGCCGGCGCGCTCTCCTTGGTCATCAGATCGTGAATGCCGTCGGCGAGTGCGGAGCCGTACTGCATGGGATTTCTCCGCCAGTTCGCCAGGGTCTGCTGTTCGAGGAGCCAGCCGTCGATGATGCCGAGCAGGATGCGGCGGTCGACGCGCTCGTCGAGCGTGAGGCTCGTCGTATCGATCTTCGCTGAGAGGAAGGCGCGCTCCTCCTCGAGCTTCGTGATTTCGGCGGCGATGGCAGCCGCCGAGAAATCGTCGAGCAGGTCGTCGTGGCCGTGGATGCCGTTCCCGGCGGCGATCGACGGATGGCGGCGCGCGAAGTCGTCGAGATAGTCGTCGACGAACCGGGCGAATGTCTCGGACGCGCTCGGTGCGGACCGGCTCGCCACGAGGACGACGAGGCTGGCGGCGATGGCCGTGATGACGGTCAGAATTCGGACGCGGTGGGTGCCCATGACACGGATGGCGGAGGCGAGACCCGGCTTTATCTTGTCCAACCTACCGGTCCCACCCTCTCGAGGAAATCGTATGACCAGCCGGACGATCGTTGCCAGAGTCCTCGTTGCGTGCGTCCTCTCCATCCCATCGACGCTTTCGGCGCAGACTAAGCCGTTGATCACGCCCAAAGACTACGGGAAATGGGAGCAACTCGGCGCGCCGCGCCTGTCGCCGCGCGGCGACTGGATCGCGGTGCCCGTAGCGCGTCCGAGCGAGGAAAACGAGCTCCGCATCCGCGGCGTCTCACGCGACACGACGATCGTCGTCGCGTACGGAACGGGCGCTGCCTTTTCGCCGGCCGGTCAATGGGTCGCGTACGCGATCGGCGTCTCGCCCAAAGAGCGCGAGCGGCTGACGAAGGACAAGAAGCCGGTGCACAACTCGTTCGAGGCGCGGAACCTCGCGACCGGCGCAACGATCGCAGTGAACGACGTCACGAGCTTCGCGTTCAGCCCCGACGGCCGGTTCATCTCGATGACCCGGTACCCGGCCGAAGGAAAGAAGGTGAGTGAAGTGCTCTTACAGGATCTCGCGAACAACGTTCGCTTGACTTTCGCGAACGTGAGTGACCAAGCGTGGGCCGATGCGGGCTCGCTGCTCGCGCTGACGCTCGACACGGACGGCGGCGCCGGTAACGCGGTTCAGCTGTACGATGGACGTACTGGTGCGATGCGGGTGCTCGAATCATCCAATTCGCAGTACCGCGCGCTCGCCTGGCGGCCGAAGTCGACCGATCTGGCGGTGCTGCGCACGAACATCGACAAGACGTACAAAGACACGGCGCACGTGTTGCTCGCATGGACGAACGTGGGCGGCGGCGAATCGTCGGCGCTTCGCCTCGATCCTGCCGTCGGCAACACTGGTTTCCCGATGGGAACGCGGATCGCCGACTATCGGCGGCCCTTATGGTCGCGCGACGGACGGATCATCTACTTCGGCGTTCGCAAGCGTGAGCCGGTCGCCGACGCGATCAAGAAGAGCGACGAGAAGGTCTCGGACGTCGAGATCTGGCACACGAACGACGTTCGGCTTCTCCCGCAGCAGAAGTCCGCCGAGAATCAGGATCTGCGCGCGACGATGCTCGCGGCGTGGCGGATCGGCGACAAAAAGGTCATAGCGATCGGAACCGACGTGAACGAGCCGTCGGCGATTCTCGGGGGGGAGAGCGGACAGTACGCGACGGAGATCGACCGCAAGCCGTACGCGTGGGGTTGGAAGTTCGGCCGCGACGACGAAGACGTGTGGGTCGTGGACCTGTCGACGGGCGAACGCAAGAAGGTGCTGGAGAAGGTGCGGCACTATTACGGCGGCGATCCCACCGGTACCAAGCTCGCCTGGTCCGACGGAAAGGATTTTTGGACCGTCGATCTGCCGACCGGAAAGAAGACGAATCTCACGGCGACGCTGACGTCGAGCCGTCGCGCCGATTTCGTCGATCACGACGACGATCACCCGAACAACGTGGCGTCGATCATCAATCCTCCGGGGTGGACGAAGAGCGGCGACGCGTTTCTCGCGTATGACACGTACGACGTGTGGCGTCTCGCGCTCGATGGAAGCGGAGGGTCGAGACTAACTGAGGGCGCCAAAGAGGGCGTAGTTCACCGACTGGCGAGCTTCGTTCCGTTCAACGCGCCGCCGCAAGACCGCGCGTTCGACTTGTCGAAGCCGCAATACATCTCGTTGCGCGGGAAGAAAACCAAGCAGACCGGCATCGCGCGCCTCGGGACTGACGGCAAGGTCGAGCGTCTCGCGTTGGCCGACACCAGCTATGTTCTCGCCGCGCCCGCCGACAGCGCGCCGGTGATCGCGTTCATGCGGCAACGCTACGATACGCCGCCGGTGCTGCGCGTCGGCAAGGACGTCGCCACGGCGAAGACTGTCATCGAGACCAACCCACAGGCCAAGGATTACGCGTGGGGCAAGGTCGAGATGTTCAACTTCAACAGCACGATCGGCGTGCCGCTGCAAGCGCTGCTCTATTATCCGGCGAACTACGATCCGTCGAAGAAGTATCCGATGATCGTCTATACGTACGAGCTGCTCACGCAAGGCCTGCACAACTACATCGTGCCGCGCGAGAACGATTATTACAACGCGACGGTCTTCACGCAGAACGGCTACTTCGTGCTGATGCCGGACATCGTCTTCCGTCCGCGCGAGCCAGGCGTCGGTACGCAGCAATCCGTAGATGCAGCCGTTCGTAGTGTATTGGGGCGAGGCATCGTCGATCCGGCGCGCGTCGGGCACGTCGGCCACTCACAGGGCGGCTACGAAGCGGCGTTCCTGGGCACACACAGCAAGCTGTTCGCAACGACGGTTGTCGGCTCCGGCATCACGGACATGATCAGCTTCGCCGGCCAGCTTCACTGGCAGCCCGGCAGCGCGGAGTTCGACCACTGGGAGACGGGCCAGTTCCGCATGCAGGTCGCGCCGTGGGAGGACATGAAGGCGATGATCGACAACTCGCCGCTGGCGATGGTCGACAAGATGCCGGTGAAGGCGATGTTGCTCGAGGCGGGATCGGACGACGGCACGGTCGATCCGCGCCAGGCGTCACTCTTCTATAACTACGCTCGCCGCGCGGGGAAGAACGTGGTGCTGCTGATGTATCCGGGCGAAGGACACGGGTTGCAGAAGAAAGAGAATCAGCTCGACTACGAGCGCCGAATTCTCCAGTGGTTCGGCCACTATCTCAAGGGTGATCCGGCGCCGGCTTGGATCGCGAACGGCCAGACGGCGCTGGAACGGCGCGCGATTCTCGACGCGAATAAGGATGGTCCGGTACAGGCGGGAGCGCCGGCGGTGGTCCGGCCGTAGAGCTGCTGTCATCCTCGCGAGCGCAGCGAGCGGGGATCTACTACCGACCCGGGACTCTGCCGGTCTGTTTCTAGCTCGAGGATGGTACAGTAGATCCTCCGCGCGCCTCGCGCGCGGAGGATGACAGCTGCTACCGCCCAGCCGCGACGATGCCGTGGAGGGCGTCGACCATCTTGCGCATCGCCGAGGGCATGGTGCCATCATCGGCGCGGATGGTCTTTGTTCCGCTGTCGAAAATGACGCGGAGTGTGTAGGTGACCATGTCGGCGCCGCCCGGCGTCGCGCCGTAGTCGTCCTCGAGCGTTCCCGGCTGCGCGTTCCAGACGATGTTGAACAGCGAGTCGGAAGCGGTGGTGGAGAGGGTTCCGCTCGCGCTGTCGAGCGGGGCCGGGCAGTTGGCCGAGCAAATGTGCCGGCGAACGAAGGTGAACGCGCGATCGTCGTGACGGACCGTACGCGTTGTGGAAAACGCGGCGATGCCGCCTTCTTCGACCAGCTCGAGACGCGCGCCGTTCAGCGCCGCGACGTTGTCGATTCGTGACGGGGTCGCCGACGTCGGATCACGCCGCGCGCAGGCCGCGACGGCGGCGGCAATCAGAAGGCTGGATACCGTTCTCGTGACTTTCATGGCTTGAATAGATCGGGATTCGTGTCCTGCACACGGCCTAACCGGCTCGCGGCCCGTCTGGTCACACCCTCATACCCCGTAACGCCTCGGTTGTGCTTCGGCTTCGCGGCTCGCATACTCGGGGCCACTCTCGACTCCCATGAAACTGAAACCGGTTCGATCCGAAGACGACATCAAGATCGACGACGCCGACGCGCGCGTCCGACACAGGAAGCGCCTGCCGCACTCGGTGAAAATCGCCGCCGAAAAGGAGGGCGATCGTATCGCTCAGCTCCAACGGCTGCTCTACGCCGACCGGCGATACGCGCTGCTCATCGTGCTGCAGGGACGCGACGCGTCGGGAAAAGATGGCACCATCCGCAAAGTGTTCACCTCCGTGAACCCACAGGGCTGCGCCGTGTCGAGCTTCGGTGTGCCGACGGAGCTCGAGCGGCGCCACGACTTTCTCTGGCGGATTCACTCGCAGGTGCCGGCGCGCGGGATGATCGGCATCTTCAACCGCTCGCACTACGAAGACATCCTCGTCCCCCGTGTTCACGGTCAGCTCAACAAGTCGGAGCTCCGCGATCGTTACCGCCAGATCAACGACTTCGAGCGAATGCTCGTCGAGAACGGCACAGTCATTCTCAAGTTCATGCTGAACGTGTCACGTGACGAGCAGCGTAAACGTCTCGAGGAACGGCTCGTCGACGAAACGAAGAATTGGAAGTTTCGCCTCGGAGATCTGGACGACCGCCAGCACTGGGACGAGTTCTCGAAGGCATACCACGGCATCCTCAAGAACACGAGCACCGAGCGCGCGCCGTGGTACATCGTGCCCGCCGACGACAAGGACGTGCGCGACTGGCTCGTCGCCCGCACGATCGCGGACGCGCTCGACGACCTCGAGCTCCGATACCCCGCGGTCGATCCGGCCGTGAAAGATGTCAAGATCGAGTAGTCGCATGCGTCTCTCATCGGGAATTCTCTTTGTCGCCACGGCGTTCGCCGTCGCCGGATGCGGCCGAGCCGATCACGGCAAGCACCCGGTGATCGGCGTCGTGCAGGTGTCGTCGCTCGTGCCGCTCGACGAAGCGCGCGAAGGATTCTACAAAGCGCTCGCCGATTCCGGTTTCGTGCGCGACGTCAACGTCACATTCATTGAGCGCAACGCCCAGGGCGACGTGCCGACGCTGTCGCTCATCATGCGGGACTTCATTCAACAGGGCGTGACGCAGGTTGCCACGCTGTCATCGATCGCCACGCAGACGGCGATCAAATCGATCACCGATCGGCCGATCATCTTCGGTGCCGTCGCCAATCCGTATCTCATCGGCGCCGGCACGAGCGCCACGTCGCACCGGCCGAACGTGACGGGCGCCGAGATCCCGCTTCCGGTCGATTCGACTCTTGCCGTTGCCGTGGCGACCTTCCCGAAAGCGGGCGTGTGGGGCACGCTGTTCGACCCCGCCGATCCGTTCGCCGAGTTCTATCTCGACATGGCGAAGCGGAAGGCCGAGCGGATGGGCGTCCGCTTCGTCGCCATCGCGTGCACGAGCGCGCAGGACATCCCGGCGTCCGTCCAGGCGCTGCGCGCCCAAGGTGTTGGCGGGATCCTGCAGATCCCGAGCATCATGATCGGCGGCGGATTCCCGGCGCTCGTGAAGCAGGCGCGCGAGCTCGGCATGGTCGTCGTCGCGACGAACACCGGATATCCGGGCGCTCCGCTCTCGATCGGCGCGAGCTTCTACGACAACGGCTACGCGCAAGGACTCGTGATGATCCGCGTGTTGCGAGGTGAGAGTCCGGCGAAGATTCCGTTCCAACGTTCGGCGAACCCAAAAGTCGTCGTCGACCTCGGCGCGGCGAACGACTTCGGCGTGACCATTCCGCGCGAGCTCGTCGCTCGAGCCAGCGAAGTGATCTCGGCGACGAAGGATACCTCACGTACAATTCCGGCGAGGGCTCCCACCGCGTCGGCGGCGAGCGACGCATCATCCGCCTGGCGCTTCTGGCTCTCGGCACTCGTGCTTGGCCTCGCCTTCGCGGCGCTCGCATGGGGCGTGTACATCGCGTCGCGGGTGCTCCGTTTCCCGGACATCACGCCTGACGGCAGCTTCCCGCTCGGCGCGGCGGTGGCGGCAACGATGATCGTCGGTGGGGCCGATCCACTCGTCGCGACCATCGTCGCGTTCTTCGCTGGAATGGCCGCGGGTTACGTCACCGGTGTGTTGCACACACGATTGCGCGTGACCGAGCTGCTCGCCGGCATCCTCGTGATGACGGCGCTTTACTCGGTGAACCTGCACGTCATGGGACGCTCGAACGTTTCGCTGCTCGACCGCGCCACGCTCGTGACGCGGTTGCACACGATCGCACCGGCCACCGCGGCGTGGTCCGGCGACATGGCGTTCGGCGTCGTCTTCCTGGTGCTGGCGCTCGTGATCGGCGGATTGATCGCCTGGTTTCTGCGCACGGACTTCGGCACGGCAATGCGAGCCGCCGGCGACAACCCGGCAATGATCACGGCGCAAGGCGTCGATCGGCGAGGGATGGTCGAGCTGGCGCTCGCGCTGGCGAACGGACTCGTCGCGTTTTCCGGCGCGCTGATCGCGCAGTATCAAGGGTTCGCCGACGTGACGATGGGCGTCGGGACGCTCGTCGCCGGCATGGCGGCGGTGATTCTCGGGGAAACGCTCAAGCCGCGTCGTGCTCGGCTGGGCGGGACGATCATCATGGTGGCCATCGGCGCCATCGTGTTCCGCGCGCTGATCGCCCTTGCGCTGCGACTCGGACTCAATCCTATAGATCTCAAGTTGGCCACGGCCGCCTTCGTGCTGCTGACGCTCGCACTCCCCAACTTCAACTTCGGCTTTCGCCGGACAGCAGCAGTCGCCGCCGCCGGCGGGGCGGGGGCGCGATGATCGAAATCTCAGGCTTGGAAAAGACGTTCGATCAGCCGGGCGGTGACAAGGCGATCGCGTTGCGCGGCGTCGATCTCTCGATTCCCGCGGGCCAGTTCGTGAGCGTGATCGGGAGCAATGGCTCCGGCAAGTCGACGATCCTCAACGTCGTCGCCGGCACGTATCGCCCGGACGAAGGAAGCATTCACATCGCCGGTACGGACGTCACGCGCTGGCCGGAGCACAAGCGCGCGAAGCTCGTCGGCCGCGTCTTCCAGGACCCGTTCAAGGGGACGTGTCCCTCGATGACGGTCGCCGAGAATTTGCGCATGGCCGAGTTGCGCGGCCGGCGTCGCGGCTTGCGGTTGGGATTGAACCGCCGCGCCCGCGTGCGATACCGCGAAGCGCTTGCGTCGCTCGGCATGCGTCTCGAGGGACGACTCGATGCGTCGATGGGAACGCTCTCCGGCGGCCAGCGACAGGCGATCACGCTGCTCATGGCGACCCTCACGCGGCCCGAGCTCCTGCTGCTCGACGAGCACACCGCCGCGCTCGACCCGCGCGCCGAGGAGCAGATCATGCGCGTGACGGAGCAGGTCGTACGCTCGCAGGGACTGACGACGATGATGGTCACGCACAGCATGGAGCAGGCGGTGCGCTTCGGCGATCGCACGATCATGATGCACCGCGGGCTCGTCGTCGCGGACTTGTCCGGCGAGGAGCGCCGCGGCGTCACGGAGTCCGATCTCCTGCTTCGCTTCTCGGAACTGCGGTATACGGCGGAGATGCGCGCCACGAAAGAGCTGACCGGCGCCGTCGCGGTGTGATGGCGCCGACTTCGTCGCGATCGCCGAAAAAAACATCGCTTACTTGCTTCGCCGTCACCGCCCCGGGCCTCGAAACCATCTGTGGGAGTGAGCTCGAGCAGCTCGGCGTTCGCCCCACGGTCGAAGACGGCGGCGTCACCTGGACGGGCGGCGGCGGGTCTGTCGCCATCGCGAACCTGTGGCTCCGGACTGCGAGTCGCGTCGTGGTTCGCGTGGCCGAGTTTCGTGCGAAGACTTTCTTCGAGCTGGAACGATCGGCGCGCAAGATCGATTGGGACCGGTTCATCACTCCCGGGGCCGGGGGGCGCGTACGCTTTCGCGTCACGTGTCGCAAATCGAAGCTGTATCACAGCGACGCGGTCGCGCAGCGGTTCGCCGAGGCGGTCGCGCATTCCATTGCCGACGTGACCGTCGGTAAGGCGCAGCGCGAGGACGACGAAGAGGACGCGGCGCCCGGTCAGCTATTTGTCGTGCGCTTTCTTCACGACGTCTGCACGGTGAGCGCGGACAGTTCCGGCGAACTGCTGCACCGGCGCGGCTACCGCCAAGCGCTCGCCAAGGCGCCGCTGCGCGAGACGCTCGCCGCGGCGATGCTGCTCGGCGCTGGATGGAAGGGCGACGTACCTCTCGCCGATCCGATGTGTGGCTCGGGCACCATTCCGATCGAAGCGGCGCGATTGGCGCGACGCATCGCACCCGGCCGCGATCGGCGCTTCGCGTTTCTCGATTGGCCGGAAACGGACCTCGCCGATTGGAAGTCGCTCGTCGACCGCGCACGCGACGACGAGCTCAAACGCGCACCGGTGGGAATCACTGGCGCGGATCGCGACGCGGGGGCGATCGATGCAGCGCGGGCCAACGCCGAGCGCGCGGGGGTCTTGCCGGATCTCGACCTGCGCGTGCAGCCCATCTCGGAGCTCGCGCCTGATGAGTCCCACGGGCTCATTGTCTCGAACCCGCCGTACGGCGCGCGCGTCGGCGAGCGGGATCGCTTGAGAAATCTCTACGCGCAGCTCGGCAACGTCGTGAGACGAAAGCGCCCCGAGTGGACGCTCGCGCTATTGCTCGCGGATCGTCAACTCGAGGCGCAGGTGGGTCTACCGTTCCGCGACGTGTTCGAGACGCGGAACGGTGGGATCCCGGTTCGCTTCGTTACGGCGCCACGTACGTCTCAATGAAGCTCTTTACTTGTCCGTAGACCGTCGCGTCCTCGTGCAACTGGCTGTGCGACATGCACACCGTTTCGATGTTGAGCTGGGCGCCATTCAGGATCGGGCTGTCGTGCGGACTGACCGCCTCGTCGCACGGGGTGCGCCAGGTGCCGTAGCCGACCACGAACGGTGATTCGTCGGTCGCGTTCAAGTGATTCAATAGCGTCGAATTCGGACGCATCTCGATACCCGACGGCGTGAACAGGAACGCAGCGAGGGTGGTACCGTGATTGGTCGCACCGAGTCCCGCGAAGGCGTGGACTTTCGACGCGCCGCCGAGGCTGTCGATGTAGTAACGGACCGAGATCGTGCCCATGGAGTGGGTGATGATGTTCACCTGCGTCGCGCCGGTCGTGGTGAGGATCGAGTCGATCTTCGTCTTGATCGTCTGTGCGGTGGTGCGGTTTGATTTGGTGTAGTCGTACGTCCAATTCGCGAGCTCGGCGTCGATGTACCCGTCTGTCTTGAACCGGGAGATCATCGTAGTCCAGGTCGAGCCGCTGCCGTTGTAGCCGTGAACGAAGAGAATCGGCGTGTGAGTGATCGTCGGCGGCGGGGGCGGCGGCGGCTTCGGTTTGCCACCTCTGGCGAAGCTTGGCGACAACGGTTCTGTGGGGCCGGCAACGGAATCGAGATTGCAGGCACCGAGGCCGACAAGCGCCGCCAATGGCGCGAAGCGCAGTGAGCGGGGGATTACAAGGCGCACCGGAGATCCCTCTGCACAAAGTTCGGTGGGGGGCGGAAACGTTCCGCGACGGAAGCGGCTAGAGTACGAGTGTCCGCCTCGGCTACGCAAGGGCAGTCCAGCTACGATCGGAGAATGGCTATGTCACGAGCGACGGTGAGTGCGATGCGCGCGGCTTTCTTTCTGACGGTCGCGGCCAATCTGTACGCACAGGCCGATTGGTCCGCGGTCGATCGGGCACTCGGTAGAAGTGGCGCGGCACAGCCCGGCGGCGTGTACAAGTACAGCTTCCCGCGCGGCGATTTGTCGGTGACCATGGGTGGGACGCAGATCCGTCCGGCCCTGGCGCTCGGCTCATGGGTGGCGTTCAAGAAGACGAGCGACGGAAAGTCCATGGCGATGGGCGACCTCGTCCTCAGTCCCGACGAGCTACCCGCGGTGATGTCCAAGCTCCAGCAGGGTGGCGTCGATCAGACGGCCGTGCATAACCATCTATCCGGTGAGTCGCCGCACGTCGTCTACATGCACATCATGGCCAAGGGCGACGCCGAAACGATCGGCAAGACGGTGCACGAGGCGCTGGCGACGACCAAAACGCCCTTGGCTGCGCCGCCGCAGGTCACTCCGCTCCGTCTCGATCTCGACACGACGGCGGTAGCTTCGGCGATAGGCGTTGGAGGCAAAGGGAATGGTGGTGTCTATCAGATCAGCGTTCCGCGTCCCGAGACGATTCGCGAGGGTGGCGAAGAAATCCCTCCATCGATGGGCGTGGCGACCGCGATCAATTTCCAACCGACCTCGTCAGGCCGCGCCGTGGCGACCGGCGACTTCGTGCTGCTGCCGAGCGAGGTGAACCCGGTGATCCGGGCACTGCGCGCGAACGGCATCGCCGTCACGGCGCTCCACTCGCACCTCCTCATGGATCAGCCGCACGTGCTCTTCATGCACTTCTGGGGCGACGACGACGCGGCCAAGCTCGCGCGCGGCCTCCGAGCGGCGCTCGACGCGACCGCGATGTCGCCGAGTCGGGCGGGAAAATAGAAACGCTCGCCTAAAGTCCAATTGCCGGTGACCCCCGTCACGACTGTCCGCTTCTTGCAGAGTCAGGCGCGCGGGTGGCGGGGGGCAGGCGGGGCTTCGACAACGCGGGTAGACCCGAGGATGATGCGCCCGCGCCGACCGTTGCACTGACCAGTCCGGCATCACTCTTGAAATAGCGGACTCTGGGGCGAACGAGGTTCGCCCGCCGACGCCGAAAATGAGCGCCGGCTGCACTCACGCGCCTCCATTACGCGCCGCCGGCGACGAGCCGGTGGCTTTCCCTATCGCATCTCCAATCGCTCAGGAGCGGCCAGTGGGCGTCGGCGAAAAACCCGAAGTCGTAGATCAGGAAGCCCCCCCTTCCCCGGAACGTGCCGGCGGCAAAGACCGGAACGGCGGCAATGGCGGCCGTGGGTCGGCGCGAAAGACGGCTCGCAAGCGGGCTGACATGTCGGATATCGAAGTCCCGATCGAGGCGGACGCTCCAACCAAAGACAGGCGGGCGTCGCGCGAGCGATCGCTGAACCGGCTCCTGGCCGGACTGCGCGCCGTGAACGCCGGCGATTTCTCCATCGAGCTGACGCCGAACGGCGATCCGCTGATGGCCGAAATCATCGACGTCTTCAACAGTGTCGTGCAAAAGCAGTCACGGATGGCCGACGAGATCGCGCGCGTCAGCACGTCCGTGGGCCGCGAAGGCAAGATGAGCGACCGCATCTCTGTCGCTGGAATGGCCGGGCAGTGGATGACGACCGTCGACGCGATCAACAATCTCATCACCGACCTGGCGCAACCGACGTCCGAAGTCTCGCGGGTGATCCAGGCGGTGGCCGAGGGCGATCTGTCGCAGAAGGTCGAGCTCGAGATCGATGGAAAGCTGGTGCAGGGCGAATTCCTGCGCATTGGCTCGACCGTGAACCGGATGGTGGACCAGCTCAACTCGTTCGCCAGCGAAGTGACGCGCGTGGCGCGCGAGGTCGGAACGGAAGGCGTGCTCGGCGGGCAGGCGAACGTGCCGGGCGTGGCCGGGACGTGGAAGGACCTCACCGACTCGGTGAACGCGATGGCGTCGAACCTGACCAATCAGGTGCGCAACATCGCGCTGGTGACGACGGCCGTCGCGAACGGCGACCTGTCGCGCAAGATCACCGTGGAAGCGAAGGGTGAAGTGCTCGAGCTGAAGGACACGATCAACACGATGGTCGATCAACTCTCGGGGTTCGCGGCCGAAGTCACGCGCGTCGCGAAAGAAGTAGGAACGGAAGGAAAGCTTGGCGGTCAGGCCGAAGTGCGCGGTGTGAGCGGGACGTGGAAGGATCTCACGGACAACGTGAACTTCATGGCCGCGAACCTCACGAGCCAGGTGCGCAACATCGCGCTGGTGACGACGGCCGTCGCGAACGGGGATCTGTCCCAGAAGATCACGGTCGAGGTGCGCGGAGAGATCTCGGAGCTCAAGAACACCATCAACGACATGGTGGACCGGCTCCGCATCTTCGCCGACGAAGTCACGCGCGTCGCCCGCGAAGTAGGAACCGAGGGGGTGTTGGGCGGTCAGGCGACGGTGCCGGGCGTCGCCGGCACGTGGAAGGGACTGACCGACAACGTGAACGCGATGGCGTCGAACCTGACGGCCCAGGTGCGCAACATCGCCGACGTGACGACCGCGGTCGCCAAGGGCGACCTGTCGCGGAAGATCACGGTGAACGTGCAGGGCGAAGTGCTCGAGCTGAAGAACACGATCAACGTGATGGTCGATCAGCTCAACGCGTTCGCGAGCGAGGTGACGCGCGTCGCGAAGGAAGTGGGCACCGAAGGAAAGCTTGGCGGACAGGCGCGCGTCGAGGGTGTGAGCGGAACGTGGCGCGACCTCACGCAGAACGTGAACGGTATGGCGGCGAACCTCACCGTGCAGCTGCGCGACGTGAGTGCCGTGGCGACCGCCATCGCGAACGGCGACCTGACGCGGCGGATCACCGTCGAGGCGCAGGGCGAGATCCTGCAGATCAAGGACGTCGTCAATCGCATGGTGGAGCAGCTCAACTCGTTCGCCGGCGAAGTCGTGCGCGTGGCGCGCGAAGTGGGCACGGAAGGCGTGCTCGGTGGCCAAGCGGAAGTGCGCGGCGTGAGCGGCACGTGGAAGGACCTCACCGACAACGTGAACTTCATGGCGGCGAACCTCACCAACCAGGTGAGAAACATCGCCGACGTGACGACCGCGGTGGCGAAGGGCGATCTGTCACGCAAGATCACCGTCGAAGCGAAGGGCGAGGTGCAGGCGCTCAAGAACACCATCAACACGATGGTGGATCAGCTCTCGGCATTCGCCTCTGAAGTCACGCGCGTGGCGAGAGAGGTGGGTACGGAAGGACGGCTGGGCGGTCAGGCGAGCGTGCCGGGCGTGGGCGGAACGTGGAAGGACCTCACCGACAACACGAACGCGATGGCGTCGAACCTCACCGTTCAGGTGAGAAACATCGCGGATGTGACCACGGCCGTCGCGCGCGGCGATCTGTCGCGCAAGATCACGGTCGATGTTCGCGGCGAGATCCTCGAGCTCAAGAACACCATCAACACGATGGTCGATCAGCTCAACGGC
>Ga0207689_10001966_pt1 | contig 19411 bp, 18 predicted proteins | sample KBSMisM52_FD_184312 | JGI IMG/M metagenome (GOLD analysis project Ga0207689, IMG submission 184312) | Miscanthus rhizosphere microbial communities from Kellogg Biological Station, Michigan, USA - KBS Miscanthus M5-2 (SPAdes) (version 2) | ecosystem: Host-associated > Plants > Roots >... | reverse complement strand
TTTGCTTATTCAAATGATGGTTGTCCTTCAGTCCTGATCTCCATTCCCCTGCGGTACATGCACACTCCTGTTGAAATGATCCATAGAGATGATATTGAAAACACCATCAAGCTGATGTATGAAACTTTGCTAACTTTAACGCCAAGGACGAATTTGAGCTATATGTAGAAAAAATGTTACGGGTTGTGGGTTTCGAGTTACGCATAACCCATAACACATAACTCATAACCATTTTATGACTCCTCATCTTTTATATATTGATCCGGGCAGCGGTAGCTATCTTATCCAGGTCATTATCGCGGGTGCTTTGGGCATCGCCTTCTTCTTTAAAAATATTGGAAGATTGTTTAAAAATGCGTGGTGGTACGTTAAGTCATTTTTCACAGGATCACAAAAAAATAATTCCTGATCGATACAGTGCCACAACAAATCATACAACCAATTGCTTCATCTTTTCGTGATCCTTCCGGTTTTGTGTTTGAAAAAGATGGCACTCTTTACAGGCAGGTAAATGATATCTTCAAGCAGGATTTTGATCATTTTATCAGCAGCGGATGTTACGATCATTTTGTAGAAAAACAGTGGCTGATTCCCCATGAAGAGATAACCCACAATCTTACGGGCAGAGCTGGTTGGTACAAGACATTGAAGCCTCAAAGAGTTCCCTTCATCACTTATCCTTACGAATGGTGCTTTGATATGCTGAAGGATGCAGCTCTCCTGACCCTGGAACTGGCCAGAGAAGGTACCCGATTTGGAGTGATTTTGAAAGATGCAACACCATTCAATGTCCAATGGTCGCAAGGCAAGCCGGTTTTTATTGATACCCTTTCCTTTGAAAAATACCACGCAACAAAACCATGGATCGCGTACAGGCAGTTTTGTGAAAGCTTCCTTTCTCCCTTATTACTGATGCATCATTCGCATCAGCCGCTGCAATCGCTACTGGTATCCTATGCTGAAGGCATTCCTTTATCTGTCACAAAATCGTTATTGCCATGGCGAAGTAAGTTTTCATTCTATACTTATTTGCATATACACATGCATGAGAGGCTGGCCTCAAAAAGCAGAAGTAAAGAGAGATATCCGGAAAATAGCCCGTTGTCGGGAAGGCAGGTCTTTTCCGAAAAAAAATTGCATCGCCTTCTTGATAGTCTTCAATCGCTAGTACACTCGTTGGAATTTAAAGGGAGCAGCACCGCCTGGGATCAATATTACGATGAGGCCAATCAACGTAAGGATTACCTGCTGCAGAAGAGAAAGATCATGATCGAATGGTTGTCCGAACTGCCCGAAACTGTCACGGCAATCGACCTTGGTGCCAATGAGGGCACATTTTCCTTTTTATTGTCAGCAAGAAATATGGCAACGATTGCCACAGATTCCGATCATTCTTCAATTAACAAACTGTATCGAAAAATAAAACAGGAAAAAGAAAAAAATATTTTGCCGTTATTAATGGACCTGGCCAATCCAACACCGGCTATTGGTTTAAATAACGATGAAAGAAATTCGTTTATAGAAAGAACAAATTGTGATCTTGGGCTGGCGCTGGCTCTGGTGCATCATTTGGCGATCGGGAAAAATATCCCCCTGGAAAAGATTGCAGGGTTTTTTGAAAAGCTAGCGAATCATTTTATTATTGAATTTATTCCGAAGCAGGATGAGAAAGTGCAATTGATGCTAAGCCAAAAAAAAGATATTTACTCTGATTATACGAACGATAATTTTGAAGTTGCCTTCCAAAAATATTTTTTGATCAAAAAGAAACAGGTTATCGGTAATTCCGGTAGAACACTTTACTTGATGAGAAAATATGCCTAAAACAAAGACATTTTTACAATCGAGGCCTGCTTTTGTATTTCTGCTGCCGTTATTTTTTGTGTCGCATGGATATGTCGAGAATTTTGATTTTGTCCCATTGACTAACGCTCTATTGCTAACGGCAATCTATCTTTTCGCGGCCACCATTATATTTTTTTTATCCCGATTGTTTTTTCACAATATGACCAAAGCAGGTCTCCTGACTTTCTTTATAATGGCCTTTCACTTTTTCTTCGGAAGCTTGCATGACGGATTGAGAAGATTTTTTCCCGGTACATTTATTACCAAATACAGCATTCTCCTTCCGGCAAGTTTTATTGTTTTTATTCTAATTGTGATTTTATTGAGGAACACAAAACGATCGTTCATAAAACTGAGCATGTATCTTAATGTGGCGCTATCACTGGTCATCATCATAGATTTTGGCATATTGCTGAGCAAACTGCTGTTTCAGAAAAAAGAACCTCTTAATCTCGACAGAAAATTTACAAAATGTGACAGTTGCCAAAAACCAAATGTTTATTTCATTATAGCAGACGAATACGCAGGTCATGACGAATTGAAAGATATTTTTCATTTTGACAACTCTGCCTTTGAAAAACAATTAGGAGGGAAGGGATTTCATGTTATCAATGGAAGCTTCAGCAACTATAATTATACCCCCTTCTCCATAGCTTCCATATTGAATATGAAATATCTTCATTTAAAAGATACCAGCCGTTCGGGTGCTGATATTACTTATTCATATCAGCAAATTAAAAACAATGAGGTCAAGCAGTTTTTCGAGGCAACCGGTTACCAATTTTATAATTGTTCAGTTTTCGATTTTGAAGGTCAGCCCGCTCCGGTAAGGGAGAATTTTCTGCCGTCCAAAACACGGCTTATTACTTCTCAGACCTTTCTCAGCCGACTTGAGCGTGACGTTTCGTTCAACCTCATTACACGACTCAAATCAAAAAGAGCTATCGAAAAGGCTACGTACAACTATAGAGAAAACAATGATCACCTTTATCAATTAACGTGGAATCTCGCAGAGCAAAAATCTGCAGCTCCGAAGTTTATTTACACTCATCTTATGATGCCCCACTACCCATATTATTATGATGGGAACGGGAATGAGTTACCTTTTGAGCGCTTAACAGAGGGAAACCAGGTACATAGAGATGACTATGTTGGGTATCTCCAATATTCAAACAACAAACTCCTGACACTCATTGACCATATACAAAAATCTTCTCCCACTCCCCCTGTTATTATATTAATGGGAGATCATGGTTTTCGGCACTTCACTGAGCCTGTTGAAAGGAGATATTATTTTATGAATTTTGTCTCTGTTTATTTTCCCAGCGAAGATTATTCTTACCTCTCCGATAGCACATCTTCGGTTAATTTGTTCAGAGAAATTCTCAATAGCCAGTTTTCTCAGCAACTTCCTCTCTTAAAAGATTCTTCTGTGTATTTGCGCGACTAAGATTGAAAGGATATTTTTGTTCTTATGTTCAATCCCACTCGAATAATGATACTGGCTCCTCATACCGATGATGGCGAACTGGGTTGCGGATCAACAATTGCAAAATGCGCGGGAGAAGGAAAGGAAATTTTTTATGTTGCTTTTTGCCTTTGCTCAAAAGCGCTGCCTGAGAACCTTCCCTCCAATACACTGGAGTTGGAATGCCGAAAAGCTACGTCTATTCTTGGCATTTCTTCATCAAGGCTCATCCTGTTTAATTATGAAGTCAGAGAACTTCCGCAATTCCGCCAGCAAATTCTTGAAGAGTTGTTGAAATTGGATAAAGATATACACCCGGACATGGTGTTATTACCCGCCGCCTCCGATATTCACCAGGACCACCAGGTCGTCCACCAGGAAGGAATGAGAGCGTTTAAGAATACAACCTTTGCCGGTTATGAATTACCCTGGAACAATTACAGTATCCGCACAAATTTTTTCGTTCGGATCTCGGAGGAGGATCTCACAAAAAAAATAACGTCTTTAAACGCTTATGAATCTCAATCTGCCAAGAGTTATATGAATGCAGATTTCATTCGGTCTTTGGCGAAGGTTCGCGGGGTACAGGCCAATAGCCCTTATGCTGAGGCCTTTGAGATTTACAGGTGGATGATCTGATATTTACCAATGAACACGCTGACCAAATTTCCCCAGCCAAAATAGTTGGTCACGAATATGAAAAAAGTTTCGGAAGCAATAGGAAATTTATCTGCTTAAGTGTCGGATTCAGCGTTCCCATAAAATCGAAACTCCTCCATGAACATAGAGGAGTTCCTTTTAACCCTTAAAACAACCAACATGAAAATTCTTACTATTATAACATCAGTAAAAACGCTTATTTGGTTGCCTATGGGGCAGAAATCTTTTTTTAATCACCTAAAGCTAGCTCCAGGATCTCTTTCATATTCTTTACAAAATGGAATTCAATGCCCTTGATAAAGTCAGCATTGATCTCATCTATATCTTTCTCGTTCTGCCAGCAAAGGATGATCTCTTTTAATCCGGCACGTTTGGCCGCCAGCACCTTTTCCTTTATTCCGCCAACCGGCAAAACTTGTCCACGTAATGTTATCTCTCCGGTCATTCCCAGGTACGGTTTTATTTTTTTTCCTGTAAATGCGGACGCAATTGCAGCCAACATGGTAACACCCGCACTGGGGCCGTCTTTAGGCACTGCTCCCTCGGGTACATGAATGTGAATGTTTTTCTTTTCAAAAAGCTTTGGATCGATACCGTATTTCTTAGCATTGGATTGAAGGTAGGTGAGTGCCGTGCTTGCACTCTCTTTCATTACATTCCCGAGGTTACCGGTCAGTCGCAATTCTCCCTTGCCGTCGCTTAAGCTTGTTTCAATAAACAGAATGTCACCGCCCACATAAGTATACGCAAGCCCTACTGCAACACCCGGCATATTTGCATTCTTGTACACGTCGCTGCTGAAGCGCGATCTGCCGAGAACCTTTTCGATATCTTTTGCAGATACCAAATTCAAAACCCGTTCATTCATGGCAAACTCTTTTGCCTCGTAACGCATAATTGCTGCCAGATGACGATCCAGTTCCCGCACCCCACTCTCCCTTGTATAATCCTGGATTATTTTTTTAATGATATCCTCGCTGATCTTAAACTCCATGCTCTTCAGCCCATGCAATTCCTTTTGCTTTGGTATGAGGTGACGCCTCGCAATTTCAACTTTCTCTTCCACTGCATACCCCCCGAGCTCGATTATCTCAAGCCTGTCGCGGAGGGCAGGCTGAATATTCTGAATATTGTTGGCTGTCGCTATAAATAATACTTTACTGAGGTCATACTCCAGCTCGAGGTAATTATCATAAAAACTATTGTTTTGCTCCGGGTCAAGCACCTCAAGCAATGCAGAAGAAGGATCGCCGCGAAAATCGCTGCCCACTTTGTCAATCTCATCCAGTATCATGACCGGGTTTGACGATTTTACTTTGCGAATTGATTGGAGTATTCTTCCGGGCATCGCACCGATATATGTCTTGCGATGACCCCGGATTTCGCTTTCGTCATGCAATCCTCCCAGGCTTAAGCGCACATATTTTCTGCCAATGGCACTCGCAATACTCCGGCCCAATGATGTTTTGCCAATACCCGGCGGCCCGACAAAACACAGTATAGGGCTTTTCATATCTCCTTTCAATTTCAATACAGCCAGGTATTCGAGAATGCGCTCTTTTATCTTATCCATTCCGTAATGGTCTTCATCCAATATCTTTTTTGACTTCTTCAAGTCATAATGATCTTCTGTATAAGACTCCCAGGGAAGATCAAGCATCAGGTCGAGATGATTGTAAACAACAGAATAATCGGGTGTAGTGGGATGCATCCTTTCCAATTTCTCAATGCCTTTCTTGAACATCTCTTTTGCAGCTTCTGGCCATTTTTTAGCCTCACCCTTTTTCTGCATGTCCTTTATTTCCCTGTCGTTTGTGTCTCCTCCAAGTTCTTCCTTGATACTTTTTAGTTGCTGGTGAAGAAAATATTCCCTTTGCTGTTTATCGATCTCTGTTTTTGTCTTATTGGTTACTTTATTTTTTAGCTCGGCAAACTGTAACTCCTTTTGCAATAATTGCATCAACAGGTTGGCCCTCTCCCGAATATTATTCAACTCAAGTAACCGTTGCTTGTCTTTTATTTCGGTATTTAAATTACCCGATACAAAGTGAATGAGAAAGGAAGGGCTTTCAATGTTCCGAAGAATGATAGAAGCCTCAGAAGGAATATTTGGTGACAGCTGGATTATTTCAGTAGCCATCTCTTTAATATTGGCCACATAAGCTTCAAAATCGGAATCCTTCGGTGGCTCCTCATCAATCAGGGCTGCAATTTTTGCCCTGAAATAGGGATCGTCCGTAACGATCGACTCAATACAGAACCTGCTTTTACCCTGGATGATAACGGTCGTTCCGCCGTCGGGCATCTTTATCAATTTGATGATCTTAGCTATAGTACCAACACTTTCCAAATCTTTTGTTTCGGGGTCTTCAATACTGCTGTCTTTTTGGGCTATCACGCCAATTAATTTGTCCCCTTTGTATGCGTCATTGACAGCTTTGATACTTTTATCACGGCCTACCGTTATCGGCAGAACCACCCCGGGAAAAAGAACGGTATTTCGAAGAGGCAGAAGTGAAATTTCATTAGGGATTTCAATTCCATCCATGCTGTCACTCTCAGACTCGTTCAGCGGAATGATCGGAATGAAATCCATCTCGTCCTTATTTTTCTGGAAAAAAATCTCAAAACTCATTTAATTCTATTTAGACAATATGACATCCCTGCCACCGGGACTCCTTAAAACAATACAGGGGATTATAGGTGTCAAGTTTTGTGCCCCGTTGCAAAAATAGCCTTTCAAGTCTTATTTGAATAGTCGGAACTGTCGGGATGGAGGCTTTAAACTTGATTGGATACAACATTTCAAAAAAAATCCCGCCGATGGCGGGACAATTTAACAGGTATCTGGATTTCTATAAAGCTATTCCGACGGATAATTGGATCACCTGATTTTTCCACTTGTCCTGGTTATCTATATCGTTGATATTATTGAGGCCGATAAGGTAACGGCCGGTGAATCTAAGCTGGGCCAATTTAACCTGTGCGCCTAAAGCCATTGAAAAGTCTCCGTTTTTAAAAGCTTGCTCTCCGTTTTGCAGGAAATTTTTGTCCTTGTTCATTAGAATACCAAACTGTGGTCCAGCTTGCAGATGAACAGGACCTAGGAATTTGTAATCCAGCAAAAGAGGGATTGTAAGGTAATTCAGCTTAACCTTACTTTGATCCGAGGCAATTACGTTTTCATAAATTGATTTGTAGTTGCTGTCAAGCGTGGAAGAATTCTGGCTAAATAAAACTTCAGGATTAAAAGAAAATTTATCGCTCAACTTGATTTCTGCGAAACCACCAAGGTGATAGCCGTATTCGAATTGCTGTTTAAAGGATTGACCATCTACCTTAGTAATATTCGCGCCGGCTTTTACGCCGATATGAAATTGCGCCATCATTAATTGTGAAATGAGCAGGGCAACAGACAGGTTAACAAGCTTTGTTTTCATATTTACTATTTTGATTCGCAGAATTTTTGACCAAGTATAATGCCAAAGGAAAACCACCCTCGTTAAAATCCATTAACTGATTTTTGCATTTCTAAAGTAATAAACATCAATATCCACAACTTATTGCCGCTGTGGTGTAAAGGTTTTTATAAAATCCGGAAAAATGTTAAAAAATAAAACCGCCGCTTACCGATAAAAGTCCTGTAAATTGTTTCTCACTAGCGGGAAAATAATAATCAAGAATCAGCTGAGGTTGCACGTAAAATTTTCCTATAGAGTATTCAGTCTTCAAATAAAAAGTAAGCGCTAAGGGCTGAAAATAAAGCTTATTATCCAGGTAAACATTCTCGGTATTGTACAAAATATTCGCGCCAGACCTCAACAATGTAGCGTACGTGTTTGATGATTGATTGAATCCGAATTTTTGCGAGCCACTTGTAAAGGTCAATTGCGGGGTAACACGGATGTGATCATTGTATGTAAATACATCCAGCCAGTAAAAATCATGGCGAACAGAAGTGAACACAGAAAAGTCACTGACAGATTCTTTCGTGTTGATCCTTGTAAAACCACTCCGACGCAATTGTAATGAAGTGATGTATTCTTCGCGGTCCTCGTAATCAGAGCGGCTTCCCCAGCCATAGCTCACTCCTACCATAGGTTTAAACCACCATTTGCGGTATGTAAAATATGAATACACTTCGTTTTGTAACGGTGATGTGTAAAAGGGTAAAGAATCCTGGGTAAAATAGCGTGTATAGGAGATCCCAGTCGCTAAATTTTTATCTTCGAGATAATCGTACGAAGGACTTATCGCCAATTGATAAAACTTGAATTTCCTTTGATCATTTACAAATGATGCAATACCGGTAATTCCCAGACCACTTTTATCATAATAGCCGAAAAACGGTGTGACTGCTACTTTACGGGTTGGCTCCAGGAACACTTCTGTTTTGCTCTTGTAATTGAAATAGCCCTTCTGAATAGAAAAAGCTGAAAGAATATAGCTGCGGGGTGATAGAATGGAATCGAGAAATTTTTCGAGGTCATCGAAGATTATATCACTATAGTCGAGGGATGTGTCGATGATCGATTTGTCCGCTTTGTTCAATGATGTATCGGCAGGGGTAACTTGCGAGAAAACAATGATCCCTGACAGGTTCACGACCAGTATTAAAAACCATTTTTTATACATCCGCAGCTGAATTATGGCTTCAAGACATCCAATGGCGGATTTTTGACCCTTAATTTAACGGCAAGTTTAATTCCAATTAATCTCGCCTGTCCTAAAACGAATTGAAAGTCAATTTTATTGGGCAGAATTTAGCTGTCAAGCCAACTCAATAACCGTTATTTCGGGAAGAATACCTACCCTGCCGGGGTAGCCGATAAACCCATACCCCCGGTTAACATATAGTTTCTGTTTTCCCTCCTCATAAAGGCCTGCCCACTCCTTATATACATATTGCACGGGGCTCCACCTAAAGCCGGGAATATCGACGCCGAACTGCATCCCGTGAGTATGACCTGCTAACATTAAATCAATATCGGGGTACATGGATTTCACCTGCGCATCCCAATGCGAGGGGTCGTGACTCATCAATATTTTGAATGGATAGCCCTGGCTCCCTTCATATGCCTTCTTGAGATCGCCGTACTTTGGAAATCTTGCCTTGGAACTCCAGTTCTGAACACCAAGCAAAGCGATCTTATCGCCATTTTTCTCCAATTGAACATTTTCATCCAAAAGCAGTCTCCATCCAAGCCTGCCATGAACATCTTTTAATTTGTCAAGATTGGCCTGCTGCATAGGCGTTAACAGGTGTTTTCCTGCCAGCTCCTCCCTTTTTTTATGCTCTTCAGTCCTGTCTGGCCATTGATGGTAATCACCATAGTCATGATTCCCAAAAATTGAATAAACACCCATGGGTGCTTTTAATTTGTCAAAAACATCCAAATAACCGTCCATTTCAGTAGCGATATCATTTACCAGGTCACCGGTAAACAAAATAAGGTCTGCCTTTTCATTAAGTATTTTATCAACACCTCTCATCACGGCTGCCTTGTCTGTAAAACTACCGGAGTGAATGTCGGAGATCTGGATAATCTTTAAGCCCTTTAAACCGGGGGGTAAATTATCGAATGCAAGCTGCAAGCGATGTATTCTATAACGATACTTGTTGCTAAACCCATAAACCAGACTGCTGAATAGTCCTCCGCCAGCTATCATGCCTGCCCAGCTTAAAAAAACAGAACGGGAGATTTTTACTCCCTGTTCCATAGTTTCACCTTCCGTATTTGAAAAAAATAATTTGCCTGCGGCCCATTGTATGACACGACGCAGATCATCAACCAGGAAAAAAATGGAAGCAATGATCTTTGAAAAAAATAGTCCTAAAATAATTGCAAAAAAAGTATTTCTGATTATTCGGTTTTGATGGGTAAAGTGTAAATAGGGTAAAATGATCAGCATCGTAAGGGCTAAACCAGAAACCGTCCAGTAAGCAATATGGATGATCAATTTTGCCCTGGAACCTGCGGAATTTGTCAAGACCCTCAGAGCCTGGAAAACATAAAAATCCAGCGACAGCATGAACCCAATGAATATCCACCAAAAAACAGAATTGCGCATCAGAAGACAAGATTATGAAGAATAAGACGAACTGAAAAAGAATATCTTTTAAATTGTCTTAAAGTTTTAGATACACCCTATTTTACTTCTTAAATTCAAATCCAACAACCTACATAACGACTACTTTTGTCGCTATGAAATTTACTTACTACGGTCATTCTTGTTTTTTACTTGAAACAAAAAATAAAAAACTTCTTTTTGATCCTTTTATCACGGGAAACGAGTTGGCGAAAGACATCGCTATCACCGACATTGAAGCAGATTATATTTTGCAGTCACATGGACATATAGACCATATCGCTGATTGCATCGCCATTGCCCATTCCACCAATGCAAAGGTTATTTGCAGTTGGGAGATTCATGAATGGCTCTTTAAAAAGGGAATTAATAATTCCCATCCAATGAATACGGGCGGCAGTTGGGATTTCGGCGATTTCCGGGTAAAATGTACAGCGGCCCAGCACAGCAGTGGTTTGCCCGATGGTAGTTATGGTGGAAACCCTATGGGCTTCATTGTTTATACTGACGAGGGCAACTTTTACTACAGCGGCGATACCGCACTTACACTGGATATGCAGCTTATTCCACAATGGGCAAAACTAAATTTTGCTGTCTTGCCCATAGGCGACAATTTTACAATGGGCTATGAAGACGCTGTTCGTGCAGCTAGAATGATCGATTGCAAAAATATCATCGGCGTGCATTATGACACATTTGGGTTTATAAAAATTGACCATGAAAAAGCAAAGAAAGCTTTTGATGAGGATGAAAGAAAGTTGCAGTTGTTGAAAATCGGTGAAACAATAAAATTGTAGCTGAAATCTGCATTGCCCATTTAAATTCAAAATAGACAGGTACACTATGGGAAGAGTAATAGGAGTTGCCAACCAAAAAGGCGGAGTAGGAAAAACTACAACTGCGATAAATCTTGCCGCGAGTTTCGCCGTCCTGGAATTCAGGACCTTGCTGGTCGACGGAGATCCCCAGGCTAACAGTACGACCGGTGTAGGCTTTGACCTGCATAATATTACCCATAGTCTATATGACTGCATGGTGAATGAGGCCTCTGCAAGAGACGTGATCTTGAAAACTGAGATCCCCAACCTGGACCTTATTCCTTCACACATTGACCTCGTGGGAGCTGAGATTGAAATGATCAATTATCCGAACCGGGAAATGGTGTTAAAAAATATACTGGAACCGGTAAGAAATGACTATGATTTTGTCATTATTGATTGTTCACCTTCACTTGGCCTTATAACAGTAAATGCCTTGACGGCAGCAGATGCCGTAATTGTGCCGGTACAATGTGAGTTTTTTGCCTTAGAGGGATTGGGAAAATTGTTGAATACAATTAAGATCGTTCAGAGCAGGCTGAACACATCGTTGGAAATTGAAGGAATTTTAATGACGATGTACGACGGGCGGCTGCGACTTTGCAACCAGGTAGTGAGTGAAGTGCGCCGACATTTTGAAGAGATAGTTTTCACTACCATTGTTCACCGCAATTCAAAATTAAGCGAAGCCCCCAGTGTTGGCAAACCTGTGATCCTATATGACGGCAACAGCAAAGGATCGGTAAATTATCTGAACCTTGCCAAAGAAATTCTTCAGAAGAACAACTTGACAAAGATCACGCAGGAAGAGAGAATACTGGAATTGTGAAATCTTGAATTGGGAAATTTCGAAATTGCAGTTTTCCAATATTCATTAGTATTCAAAAATTTCGTGAATGAACGCTCCTAAACAAAATAAAGATGCCCTGGGAAAAGGAATCCGGTCCTTACTGCAAAGCATTGATGCCGATCTGAAGACCAGCACAGGGCATTTGAAAAATACCGTTGTTGAATCTGTAACCAGTGTAAACCGTATTCCCGTTGATGATATTGAGGGTAATCCAAAGCAACCCCGCCATGATTTTGACGAACAAAGTCTGCAGGAATTAGCTTCATCTGTTAAGAGACATGACATTATCCAACCGATAACAGTTTCAAAATTATCAACCGGAAAATACAGGCTTATCTCTGGTGAACGCCGTTTGCGTGCTGCGAAAATAGCCGGGTTAAAAGACATTCCCGCTTATATACGCCAGGCAAACGACCAGCAATTGCTGGAACTGGCTTTGCTCGAAAATTTACAACGCGAAGACCTGAATGCGATTGAAATATCCCTGAGCTATAAACGAATGATGGATGAGCTTGAACTTACGCAGGAACAGGTAGCTGAGAACATGGGAAAAGATCGCAGCACTGTTACCAACTATATTCGCCTTTTAAAGTTGCCTCCCGACATCCAGGTGGCCGTACGAAATGGGGAACTGAGCATGGGGCATGCACGGGCATTGATCAACGTAGATACTGTTGATAAGCAGCTTTATATTTTTAATGAAATAAAAAACAAAGGCCTTTCTGTTCGTCAAACCGAATCGCTGGTGCGCAACCTGTACAAGCAGGATGCCGGTGTTAAAAAAACGGCAAAAAGCTCGATGCCTCAGGGTTTCCAGAAAATAGAAGATAATTTAGCGTCTTATTTCGCTACCCGTGTAAAGCTTAAACCCAGCCGCAATGGAAGCGGACAGATCACTATTGAATATTACTCGTTGGATGAACTTAACAGCATTCTCAGGAAAATTGACATTCCGATTGACTAATCTCCCATATTCTTTAGGGACCTTGAAATATCGTATTCAAAAAAGTCAGGGTCGTTTTTTAAAGCTTTCGCTAATCCCCATTTTTTTATTCATCGCATCAGTTTCTTCAGGTCAGAAAGTCCGGCATTCGACGTATGAAGATTCACTTCCTGCTGCAAAGGTCGATTCACTTATCAAAGCTCAGCATAGTCCAAGGAAAGCGGCCATCCGGTCGGCTATCATTCCGGGGTGGGGCCAGATCTATAATAAAAAATACTGGAAGGTCCCTATAGTATGGGGGGCTCTTGGAGTTACAGGATACATATTTTTCAATAATCTGTATACTTATAAAGACCTGAAGTTCGCTTATGCGGCCAAATACAAAGCATCCCTTCCGCCTTATGATTCCACTAATCCCCGACCTCCACCTTACCAGGATTCAACTGATTATTTTAAAATAAAAGATCAGTATAAGCCCATTGACGCGGAAGCACTCAGGACGGGACGCAACCTGTACCGACAATATATTGACTATGCTGCTGTTTTTTTTATTGTTTTCTGGGGATTGAATGTTGTGGATGCCGCGGTGGACGCACATCTGAAAGCATTTGATATAAGCCCTGATCTTAGTCTCAAGATCAGACCTAACTATAACCCGATCGCAAAAACCGGAGGCGTTAGTTTTGTTTTTAACTTCAAACATTAGCAAAGTAATCTAAGGTGTGCCCCTGGCCAGATAATTTTACCTTTCACATTAGCTACATTTGCACATGATGAAAATTGCACTCATCGGTTACGGTAAAATGGGAAAAGCGATCGAAGAAATTGCTGTCAGTCGTGGTCACGAGATCGTGTTGAAAATTGATGAATACAACCTCGCAGAGTTTAATAAAAAGAATGTCAGTTCAGCGGATGTAGCCATTGAATTTACGGGTCCCCACAGCGCTTATGATAATGTAAAAAAAGCATTAGAGTTTGATGTGCCCCTTGTATGCGGTTCCACGGGTTGGCTGGATCACCTGGATGAAATAAAAAAGCTCTGTATGGAACGAGGAGGAAGTTTCATCTATGCCAGTAATTTCAGTGTAGGAGTAAATATTTTTTTTGAGATAAATAAAAAGCTCGCGACGTTAATGGCCCATCAAAAAGACTATGAAGTACAGGTCACTGAAATTCATCATACTCAAAAAATAGATGCGCCGAGCGGAACAGCCATAACGATAGCAGAACAAATTTTAGAAAATCTAAAAAGAAAAAAAACCTGGGTAAACCATGTAAGCGACAACCCTAAAGAACTTGAAATTCTCAGTGAAAGGATCGATCCGGCACCCGGAATACATAAAATAAAATACTCTTCCGCTGTTGATGACATTGAGATCATTCATACGGCGCATAGCCGGCAAGGTTTCGCGCTGGGGGCCGTACTCGCCGCTGAGCATATCAAAGACAAAAAAGGAATCTTTAGTATGAAAGACGTGCTAAGCCTGTAAATTATCAAGCATATCCTTTGTCATAGCTGCCAGATCATATTCCTCTCTCCAACCCCAGTCTTTTCTTGCAATGGAATCGTCAATACTTTGCGGCCAGCTTTGTGCAATAGCGAGGCGATAATCCGGTTTGTATTCAATTTTAAATTCAGAAATATGCTTTTTAATTTCTGCGGCAATTTCTTTTGGTGAAAAACTCATGCCGGAGAGGTTGTATGAAGTGCGGATTGAAATTTTTTCAACCGGTGCTTCCATCAGTTCAATAGTAGCCCGGATAGCGTCGGGCATGTACATCATGGGGAGGTAGGTATCTTCCTCCAGGAAGCAGGTATATTTTTTTTCTTCCCGAGCTTCTTGAAAGATCTGAACAGCGTAATCCGTAGTTCCTCCACCGGGCGCCGATTTATAACTGATCAAGCCCGGATAACGCAGACTACGGACATCTACTCCATATTTCAAATGATAATAATTACACCAAAATTCCCCCGCATATTTGCTGATCCCGTAAACCGTCGTTGGTTCAATGATCGTTTGCTGCGGGCAATTCTGCTTGGGTGAAGTGGGGCCAAACACCGCGATAGAACTTGGCCAATATACTTTTGTTAGTTTTTCTTCTTTAGCGATCTCAAGGACATTCAGCAATCCCTGCATATTCAGGTGCCATGCAAGATTGGGGTTCTTTTCACCAGTTGCAGAAAGAATGGCGGCGAGTAAATAGATCTGCGTTACATTCTGGCGTATCACCTGTACATGCAACATTTCCTTATTCATCACGTCAAGACTTACATAAGGCCCTGTTCCGTGAAGCAATTCATTTTCCTCTCGTAGATCCGAAGCAATTACATTGGCAGCTCCATATATTTTTCTGAGCGCTTGCGTTAACTCCACCCCTATCTGACCGGAAGCGCCTATAACAAGAATCTTTTCCCTGGCCATTGTCTGTTTATACTCTTTAGCTGAATTTGATTTTACTAATAATATCCTTCAATTCCGCCTTTTGTTGATCATTAACATACGAAATAATTATACTAAGCGCAAAGTCTTTTCCAATCATCGAATAATACGATTGCCGAACTTTTTCAGGTTGTCCATCCAGGGAAACATCCATCCTGTCAAACTCCTTATTACCGATCTTCTCGGTAGAATAATCAGGTGAAAATTGATACGACATGTTGGATTGCTGCATGATCTCTTTAGTATGTGCCAGGTATTCACTTCCTTTCTTTATCGGCATGCCTCCCAGGTTTTCTACCAGGATAATAAACGAAGAATTAAACTTGTCGGTAGCTGCGTCTGTTTTATTTTTAAAAACTGTCAGCAATATCGCGGTTGTGATCTCCGCCGCTTTGACCTTCGCCCCAAGCTCTTTATTACCTGCTGCTATTAACTCCTCTCCCGTTTTTTGTAACTCTTGTACCTGTTCCCTATTTTGAACAGCCCAATTGGCAGGAACCGGAATTTCAAAATCGAAATAGTTGTTTCTATATACACCATTTTCAATTTTCCCGTAGTCAAAATTTTTGGGTGTTTGTTTGCATCCTGCTATTAATAATAGCGAGACCCCAACGAGAAATAATCTCATAATTTTAGTTTTGACCGATCAAGATAAAATAAATTCCCGACAACAAACCCCGACGAAAGAATAAAATAATTTACAGTACGTTTGCGCCATGGAAAATTTTTTGAGTACTTTATTTGCTGATCAATCATACGATGAAGAAAATTTTTTTCTGATCGCTGGACCTTGCGTGGTGGAAAGCGAAGAACTGGTAATGGAAGTCGCTGAAAAAGTTGCCGGTATCTGCAGAAATCTTGGAATTGCCTACATTTTCAAATCGTCCTATCGCAAAGCCAATCGAACGAGTGCCTCGTCGTTCACCGGTATTGGCGATGAAACATCTCTTGAAATTGTGAAAAAGGCAGGACAGAAATTTCACTTACCAACTACATCTGATATACATGCTCATGAGGAAGCAGCCGTTGCAGCAAGATTTGTTGATGTATTGCAGATCCCGGCCTTCCTTTGCCGTCAGACTGACCTGCTGGTTGCTGCGGCAGAAACAAACAAGATCGTTAACGTGAAGAAAGGGCAGTTTTTGAGCGGTGACGCTATGAGGTTTGCTGTAGATAAAATTCGCAACGCGGGCAATCAAAAAATTATTCTTACCGAAAGAGGCACGACGTTCGGTTACCAGGACCTTGTCGTTGACTATCGTAACATTCCAATTATGCAAACTCATGGAACGCCTGTGGTAATGGACTGCACACATTCATTGCAACAACCCAATCAAACAACTGGTGTCACAGGCGGTAATCCGAAAATGATAGGTACCATTGCCAAAGCCGCCATAGCTTCAGGTGCCGATGGCCTGTTTATCGAGACACATCCAAATCCCGCTATCGCCAAAAGTGACGGAGCTAACATGCTCAAACTTGATCTTCTTGAGGATTTACTGAAGCAACTTGTAAAGATTCGTAAAGCAGTTGTGTGATGGTGAGGAGTGAATGGGCCATGATGAATCATGAATAGCTGGCAGTACGTGGCTAATAAAAATGAGTAGTAACAAGGAACCACAAACGAGGAATCACTTTATCTCAAATCCACTTCTTCAACGCCAGGGTAATCGTTTTTATTAAAAACAAATTTAGTATCCGGGACATTAGCGCTGCCGCTGAAGGTGTTTACGGTATATGAATAGCGGTTACCAGCTTTTTCCAACACTTTTGTGCTGTAGATAGTTTTTGCATTTTTATCGATCGTCAGGTAAACCTTGTGAAAAGGCTTTGTCTTATCATTTGGCGTCATCTCGATCTCCTGCAACGTCTTACCATTTGCCTTTTTCTCACCATTCAGTTTATACAAAAAATCTTTATCATAAAAATCAGTAAACAATTTTTGGGGGGTAAGTGTGTTACTCGAAGCATCCAGTTTTGAAATCGTTACTTCATTCGAAGATTTATCATAAGTCCATACCGTACTGCCATCGCAGAAAATCTCTTGGCCAACAAAGCTCACCCTGTACTTGGTGCCCTTCATGAAAACTGTTCCTTTCTTTGTAGAGATCGCTTTTCCATCTCCATTTTCAACCTTATAGGTAAACCCAGCCTGGATAGCTTTAAATGATTTGAATTTTGCACTGACCGCATCAAGGATTTTTTTAGCATCCGGATCACTACTGGTTTGGGCAAATAGAGAAGTTCCGATCGTTGCTATCACCAATAACAGGAAACAAATTCTTTTCATCGTTGGATCAATTTTTATCTGGATACTTTGAGTCGCCCGTCCGAATCCACGCCTAAAGACCTGGCAAACGCATCCGGGCGGCAAATATAGGTCATTACCCTTTAGGATTAGCAATAGTGAGTGATGGTTGCATTTCAAAAGAACATCTTAACAACTGTTTAATCAAAGAGTTTGAAGAATATCATTTAATTCGGCTTCTGTCTTCACTAATACATCCCTGGCCTTGCTTCCCTGGCTTGGACCTACAATACGAAAAGCCTCCAATTGGTCCATCAATCGGCCGGCACGATTGTATCCCAACTTCATTCTGCGTTGCAATAATGAAGTAGACCCAATTTGATTTTGAACAATTAACCTTGCCGCGTCCTCAAAAAGAGAATCCCGGTCCGCGAGATCAAATTCTTTGCCCTCCAATTCCTTTTCGTCGACATATTCGGGCAATAAGAATGCCTGTGGATATCCTCTTTGTTCGCCGATAAATTCAACGACCTCTTCGATCTCAGGAGTATCAACAAAAGCGCACTGCAGGCGAGTGATCTCACCATGATGAGAAATTAACATATCACCTTTACCGATCAACTGTTCGGCACCTCCTGAATCAAGAATGGTTCTGGAATCGATCTTTGAAGAAACTTTAAATGCAATTCGCGATGGGAAGTTTGCCTTAATAGTACCCGTAATAATATTTACAGAAGGTCGTTGGGTAGCAATAATAAGATGAATCCCCACGGCGCGGGCAAGCTGTGCTAATCTTGCAATAGGCATTTCAATTTCTTTTCCCGCAGTCATGATCATATCAGCAAATTCATCGATCACCAACACAATGAAAGGAAGATACTGATGACCTTTCTGCGGATTTAATTTCCGTTTTACAAATTTTTCATTGTACTCACGAATATTTCTCGCACCTGCCTCTTTCAACAGGTCATAGCGGTTGTCCATTTCAATACAAAGTGCATTCAGTGTATTGATCACTTTCTTCGTATCAGTAATGATCGCATCTTCTTCACCGGGTAATTTGGCCAGAAAATGCTTTTCAATTTTATTATAAAGACTTAACTCAACTTTTTTGGGATCTATTAAAACAAATTTCAGTTGTGAAGGATGTTTTCTATAAAGCAGTGAAACAAGAATAGCATTTACACCAACGGATTTACCCTGCCCTGTAGCACCCGCCATCAATAAGTGTGGCATGCTGGCGAGATCCACAATAAAATTATCGTTGTCAATTTTCTTTCCGATCGCAATGGGAAGGCTATAATTATTATGCTGAAATTTTTCTGACGCCAAAAGTGTCTTCATGCTTACGACACTTTTTTTCACATTGGGTACTTCGATACCAACGGTTCCTTTGCCGGGAATCGGGGCAATGATGCGAATGCCCAGTGCTGCAAGACTTAAAGCTATATCATCTTCCAGATTTTTTATTCTTGAAATACGGACGCCTGCGGCAGGAACGATTTCGTATAAGGTCACTGTAGGTCCAACGGTAGCGCTTATCTTTTGAATAGCGATATCATAATTCCTGAGAGTATAGATGATCTGATTTTTGTTTTCCTCGAGTTCGGCTGGGTCCTGGATTATTCTCTCGCTGCCATGCGTCTCCAGAAGATCAAGTCTTGGATATTTATAATCCCTGAGATCAAGAGTAGGTTCATAGGGTGGCAGCTCTTCATACATTTTCTCCTTTGGTTCTGCTTCCTGTTCCTGTTTCTCTCCCTGGAATTTAATTTCCAACTCCAACGCTGCTGCCGGTTTTTCCGAAGGCTTTGTTTTTGGCTTCACCTTCATCGGTTCATCTCCGGGGATATCGTGGCTATGCATGATATCTGCTACCACTTCTTTGGAAACTAATGACTCTTCAAAGGCCTTTTTGTTTTCTTCCTCATAGTCTTTTTCGACGATCTTAAGGTCATTGCCGGCATTTTGCTGATCCTGATCGGAGACGATAAAAAGTTTAGCCTCACCCTTTAAAGAATTCCCCTTGTTTGTTTCGGCATAGATAT
>Ga0207689_10001963_pt1 | contig 19421 bp, 14 predicted proteins | sample KBSMisM52_FD_184312 | JGI IMG/M metagenome (GOLD analysis project Ga0207689, IMG submission 184312) | Miscanthus rhizosphere microbial communities from Kellogg Biological Station, Michigan, USA - KBS Miscanthus M5-2 (SPAdes) (version 2) | ecosystem: Host-associated > Plants > Roots >... | reverse complement strand
GAATCGGTAGAAAAAAAGCTGGGCAATGAGCGGTTCGTTCAAAATGCAAAACCCGAGGTGGTAGAAATTGAAAGAAGAAAAAAAGCTGACGCTGAAGCAAAGATCAAAGCGATCAGGGAAAGCCTCGAAAGCTTAAATTAATGAATTGCCGGGGGCTTAAGCCTCCCAATTCATTGTGGGATCACTATCGGTATCAAAATTTCAAACACATTTTTTTGTTTTGATCCCGTGAGTTCAGTATCCAACAAATAGCTATATCGAAAACCAAAAGTTAACGGATATTCATTCCACCATTTTGTATCAAGATAAATTTCTCCACCCATGCTGCGCAGGTCCTCGGTCCTGACCTTATTGTTTGAATAAATTTTTTCAAAGTCATAAAAGGCATTACCACGTATACGCTGGAAATAGAGAATGTTGCCAAAACCCCAGTCGGGATATACGATCGGGAAATGATAATTTACACTCGCTCTCCACATTCGGCTCAGGTAATAATCGTCATAGCCTCTTGCGTTTGCAAAACTATTGCTGAATATAATGTTCGCGGTATCACGCTGTTGAAAAGAACCATTCAAAACAATGCTGTGTGTCGGGAAAAATCCGGGTAAATAAACAAAGGCATTTCCGATAAACTGGTAACTGTCATAGAAGGTGATCGCATGCCGGTAATTCATCGAAACGCTATATCCCAGTCGTGGATAGATGTGCTGCACAGCCTGGGGTGTATAATGACTCCATGAAAGATAATGATGCAAGTAGCTGAAATTTTCATTTTGAATTGAATCTGAACCTTTGGAGAATTGTTGCTCAAAAACATAATTGGTACCGATATTCAAATTCTTTACAGTTAACCCGCCTGTAAAATCAAAAGGGAAACTTAAGCCAATCCGCGCGTCGAACTTGTCGATTTCAGCCGCATTATTGTTGATCACGACAGGCTGATCAAATGTATTTTCCACACCCCCATTAATAAAAGGATAGAATCCCCCATATAAAAGGTTCACGCCAACACCATTTGATTTATCACTGCGATTGTAGTGATAGAATAGCTCCGTGGAAAAAGTATTTAAAATATTATCGCTATAGATCGAATAAGTAAAATCGGGGTCTTCAAAATAAGGGCGCCAGCTGTGAAAGCGAAAAAGGTGACCTCCCTGTTTATATTTTTCCATCCCAAATTTTCTGTCGGGGACTTGTTGCAACAAAATATCATGAAGTTCATTTGAGTGGGCAACCGGGAATTCAACCGCCGCATTTTTTATTTCTACTTCACTTATCTCAGTCCACTTTGACTCATCCAGGCTCATTTCTCTCAATTGATAGCCCTCAGCCGTAAATCCACTCCATACCATTTTATTGTTGCTAGCATTTACAAAATAGTTTCCCAATGAAGTTTGCGTGATCCTGTAAACTTTTTTATCGCTCAATCGCAGCGCATACAATTCATCATTGCCTGAAAAGGAAGCGGTGAAATAAACAAGATCGTTATTTACATTAAGAAAACCGATGACCCCATAAGAAGGAGTTGTCAGCCGCTCAACACTTCCAGCATCTATATCGGCAACAGCAAGAGCCATTCGACCATCATTTAATCGCACCGCGGTAATCAATGAATGATCATCAATAAATTTCGGATCAGTGAACAAGCTTATTTCTGCAGAGTGAAATTGTTGAATAATCTTTCCTTCACCGACGCTCAAAATATGTAATTCACTTTCGCCTCCGGGGAGCACTTGCACCGCAGCAATCTTATTTCCGTCCGGCGAAATGTCCGGTGTAAAATACTTTGTACGCGAACGCAATGTCGTCTGACCGTGGCCATTTACGTTCAAAATTCTTAGTACACTAAAATCTTTCCAACCCCAGCGGGCATCCGGCTTGTAGGCTGCATATATGATCTTCCCGTTTCTGTAGCTAAATTGTTGATCCATCGAAATATCTCTTGTCCGCAGTTTGTGCTCACCCTTTGCATCTCTTATATAAAATGCAGCCAGCTTTCGGTAACTACTTTTTAAATACAACAATGAGTCATCACCAAGCTGGTAGGGAAAATAGTAATCCGTAACAAATGTTGTGTTGAGAGGTGTAATATTATTTATGCCGGCTTCACCGCTCCGATTATCCTTTTGTTGCGACGCTCCGTTCATCGTCGCTATCTCTTTTGACACTTTACTTGCTTCTGCATTCTCCCTGACTATCTTTTTATAATAATCAAAAGCGTCTGCCCGAAACGTTTTATAATCGACACCCGAATATCTTTTAATTGCTTTCTGAAATGGATAAAACAACCCTTTAAAGGCGCTGGCGTCATGTGTCACCTTTGTCCAGAAATCAAGACCATACTTCTCTCTGCCATAGTTGACCATTAAATATCCAAGCGGGTAATGCGTCGGCACATAATCCTTCAAAGAATTATTTCGCAGTTTCATCCAACTATAATCTTTGCCGTATTCCCAGAGGCTTTTATATTGATTCAGGAAGGATGCAACTCTGCCTCTACCCTGGTTTGTGGTGATCGTTTCATTATACACAGCGTCACCCTCAAAAAACCAGTCAGGCACAGCAGCATTTATTGCCACCAGTAATCCTTCTTCGCCAAATAAATAGTAAGCAAGCTTGCTGATACCATTTCGAAAATTGTTGAACTGCTCTACATGCCTGAACTCATGGACGGCCAATTCTTCCGGCCAATTGTTACTGCCGATGTCAAAATTGTTGAGTGAGGGTGTCAAATAATATTCGCTGCGATAAGGGGCCAATGAAACATATCCATTTGAAATGGTGGTTTGCGTTTGCAGCACGATATTTATTTTGCGCACCTTGGTACCCAACGAGGCGGGATTATTTTTTGCCAGCCAATGAACAATATTCGAAACCCGCTGAGCCGTCGAGTCAATGCCATCTGGAAAAATAATTCTCGCCGTGTCTGTATTGATCTGCTTCCAGTGAATAGATGGGGGATTGCCCCCGAATACCTGGGCTTTTGAGCAACAAACAAGCACTGACAGACAAGCAGCGATGACAACTCTCTTCATAAGCGGAAGATACGGAGGAAAAATTTTTATTGGATTCGTTATCTTCAACTAAGAACTTTCAGAACCGTTCAAAAATATCAACCATGAAACTTTCTGCACTGCTACTCGTCGTTTGCTTCAATAGTATTCTGCTCGCTCAAAAACAATGGCCTGTTTTAAGACATTATGAAGACAGGTTTATTGAAAAAATTGCGATGCCAGTCGGAGGCATCGGTACGGGAAACATTTCTATCGGCGGAAACGGGCAATGGAAGGATGTCGAGATCATGAATAAACCAGGCATGGGCTTTTATGGGTCAGTTACACCAAAACAGGCTCCGTGTTTCATGGTATTCACAGAAACGTCAACCGGTGAAAAAAGAGCAAAGGCCCTGATGGGTCCGATACCACCTCCGGAGTATGCCGGTCAGCAGGGCAGTGAAGCCCCCAATCACGGACTGCCACGCTTTGAGCATGCATCGTTTGACGCAGCCTATCCATTTGCAATTGTAAATCTCGAAGATGAAAAAATGCCGGTATCTGCAAAAGCAAAAACTTTCAACCCTTTTATTCCTGGTGACGAGATCAATAGCGGCATTCCTATCGCCGTCATTCGCTACGAAATAAAAAATAAGACAAACGGACCATTGACGATCGCGGTGGCCGGTTCATTGGATAATTTCATTGGGATGGATGGCTCAAAAGTAGAGTTCAATTCTTTTGACCGCAGCCTGAATATTCTGGGGGCAAAAAGCAATAAGAATACCTTTAAACAAACCAATACGTTTGCAGGCATCTACATGACGTCAGATAGTGTCGATCACGATTCAAACGCCTGGGGTACGATCGCATTGACAACACCATTGGTCGGCGATGATCGTATAATCACTTACCGTACTCAGTTCAACCCCAAAGGATGGAATGCCAATATCACGGACATGTGGGATGATTTTTCAGACGATGGCACGTTCAGAAATTTATCATTCACCGATAAAGTAAATGATCCAAGAGCTGCTCTCTCTGTACGTCTTCAGTTAGCAGCCAATGAAACAAAAGAGATAGAGTTTTTGCTCACCTGGAATTTTCCCAACAGAAAAAATTGGGATGACAGGATAACTATCGGAAATTATTATTCGACGCTTTATAGTGATGCCTGGGATGTAGCGGAAAAAACCTTCCCGAAACTCGCTTCTCTTGAAGAAAAAACCATTGATTTCGTAAATCTAATCGTTAACAGCAACTACCCCGCGATCGTAAAAGAAGCTGCACTATTCAACAGCAGCACACTTCGTTCACAAACAGCATTCCGCAATAAAGACGGATATTTCTTTGGATGGGAAGGTGTGTTTGCATCTACGGGTTCATGTTATGGCAATTGTACGCACGTATGGAACTATGAACATGCCACTCCATTTTTGTTTGGTGATCTTGCCATGAAGATGCGCGAGGTGGAATATCAATATGGACTTGATGACAGTACCGGCCTCATGGCTTTCAGAGTTTCGTTACCCTTCGACAAAAAGACAAATTGGAAAGTCGCTGCGGCAGATGGTCAAATGGGAACCATTATGAAAACTTATCGCGAATGGCAACTATCAGGTGACGATAATTTTTTAAAAAATATCTACCCGGGAGTAAAGAAGGCTTTGTCTTTTGCATGGATACCGGACGGTTGGGATGCAAATAAAGATGGTGTAATGGAAGGATGTCAGCATAATACCATGGATATTGAATATTTTGGACCTAACCCTGAAATTGAATTCTGGTACCTGGGAGCGCTAAAGGCTGCAGCTGCCATGGCTCATTATTTAAACGATAAGGATTTTGAAAAGACATGCACTACACTGCTTAGCATGGGAAGTAAATGGACGGATGAAAATCTTTTCAATGGAGAATTTTATTTCCAAAAAATTCAGCCCGTTAAAGACAAGAACGATATTGCCAATGGATTGAGCGCTGGCATGGGAGCAAAAGATGTTTCTAATCCCGATTTTCAAATTGGCGAAGGGTGCCTGGTTGACCAGCTAGTTGGACAGAATATGGCATTTATCTGCGGGCTTGGATATCTCGCCGATCCCAATCATATTAAGAAAGCATTGCAAAGTATCTGGAAATACAATCACATAAAAGCTTTCGGTGATCATTTCAACAACATGCGTTCTTATGCTTTAGGTGATGAGGCCGGTTTAATGTTGACAGCCTATCCTGATCCATCAAAGCGCCCAACCATCCCACTTTCTTACGGATTTGAAGCATGGACAGGTCTTGAATATACGGCCGCAACGGGGATGATATATGAAGGAATGAACCCGGAAGCCATTGATGTGATTACTGATGTGCGCAACCGCTATGATGGATACAAACGAAACCCTTTCAATGAAGAAGAATGCGGCAACCATTATGCAAGGGCGATGGCGAGCTGGTCAGCAATCGTAGCATTAAGTGCCTTTCACTATTCGGGAGTAACTCACGAGCTTACCATCACTTCTACTCCGGGAAATTATTTTTGGTCTAACGGACATAGTTGGGGAAATGCCATGGTAAGCAGCAGCAAAGTGACAATTGTTGTCCATTATGGTAAGTTGACCGTTCAAGCAATCAAGTTGAATAACGGTAATGAGGTAAAGTTGAAGAAGATGATGACCATTGCTGAAAATAATTCATCCGAGTTTACCATCAACTAACAATAATACCTTGATGAGAACATCAAGAACCAATAAATAGAATTGCTCCAAACACGTTGCAGTTTGGCTAGTAGTTATATTAGTTTTAATTTTAATTAAGATTTTTACCCGCATCCTCTTCTACTGAATGTTCACATGAGAGTGACCTGACAAAAAAACGATTGCTAATTCAAAAACATTCAAACATGAAAAAGAAGGCCAAAATCTTTCTGCTCCTTACAGTATTTGTATTTCCTTCACTACTCTTCGCTCAAACACAAATCATTGGTCGCGTCACAGACGCAGGATCAAACCTTCCTCTGCAGGGAGTTACCATTACAGAGCAGGGAACTAACAATGTTAAAACTACAGATGCCAATGGAAATTTTTCAATTTCTGTTAAAAATGACCGGGCAAAACTTGTGATAAGCTCTGTAGGGTATGTAACGCAAACATTGGATGCAAGCAGCAACATGACTGTAACTCTCGCAATCGACAACACCAAATTGAGTGAGGTAGTTGTAACTGGTCTGGCCAGTTCAGTAAAAAGATCAAATCTTGCAAATGCTGTTGCATCCGTGTCAGGAAAAGATCTTGTAGGAACCACCGTTCAGTCAACGGTTGACGGTGCTTTGTATGGAAAATTTACAGGGGCAAACATTTCTGCCAATTCCGGTGCACCCGGTGGGGGCATCTCAATGAAGCTTCGCGGAATCACTTCCCTTGTTGCCAATTCGCAACCTCTGTTTATTGTTGACGGGATATATTTTGATAACTCATCAATCAATGGAGGGCTAAATGCAGTTTCAAAGGCGGCTGGTCAGGGAAGCATCCAATTCCAGGATGATCCGTCGAATCGTGTTGCCGATCTTGACCCGGAAGATATTGATCGTATTGAAATCCTGAAAGGGGCTTCCGCTGCGGCCATTTATGGTTCAAGAGCCGCAGGTGGTGTAGTTATCATCACCACTAAAAAAGGAAAATCAGGAAGGCCGAGAGTAGAAATTGACCAATCAATAGGTGTACAAATGCAATTGCACAAACTTGGCCAAAGAGAGTGGGACGACACGAAAGTCCAGGCATCCTTTGGTGCAGCAGGACTTGCTTATTATACCGCAAACAACAAGCAAATTTATGATTACGAAAAAGAGTTGTATGGTAACCATGGCTTAATGAGCAATACAAGAGTGGGTTTAAGCGGGGGGAATGATAGAACAACATATTATGCAGGGTTTACTTATAAAGACGATGAGGGCATCGTCGAAAGAACCGGTTATCAGAAATCATCATTTCGTTTGAACCTGACTCAAAAAGTTGCAGGTTTTCTGGACCTGGCACTAAGTGCCAACTATGTTTCATCAGAAGCTGACCGCGGCTATTTTAACAATGACAACACAACTACAACGTTAGGCGTTTCATTTGTAGCCACTCCTTCATGGGTTAATCTCTACCCGGATGCAAATGGAAATTATCCCAATAATCCCTTTGTTCCTTCAAATTTTATCCAGTCACGAGATTTAATCACGAATAAAGAAAAGGTTAACCGTACATTACTGGGCGGTACCGCAACATGGAAAGTTTTTACCAATATCAAAAGCGATCTCAAAATAATTGCTCGTGGAGGGATTGATAATTATACACTAAATACAATTGCCATCTTTCCGCAGGTACTCCAGTTTGAGAAGAATGGGAACGGAACAAATGGTGCCTATATTTATGGTACAACAATCACAAGAAACAGCAATTATAATCTTATTGCTGTGCATGAGTTCAGGCCAAGCAATACCTTAAGTTTCCGGACCCAGGCAGGCATCACAGGGGAAAATGTCAACATCGACAATGTAATAAATACCGCCACTCAATTGGTGGGTGTGCAAACCAACCTTGGCCAGGCTGGATCGATAGCAGTTTCGCAGATAAAGACACTGCAGCATGACCGCGGTTTTTTTGTCCAGGAAGAATTTAACTACAATGACATTGCAATTATCACCGCCGGTGTGCGCGGGGATAAATCTTCGAGAAACGGCGATGCTAATAAGTTGTACTATTATCCAAAATTATCCGGGGCCTTCAATATTCATCAACTACCCTCGTGGAAATCAGACTTGATAAGCCAGTTGAAATTGAGAGCTGCGTATGGCCAGTCAGGGAATTTTGCTCCTTTTGGTGCTGTCTATACGCCACTTGTACCAGTAATCTTTAATGGCACTGTTGGCTCGCTTATCACACTCACAGAAGGAAACGAATCAATAGGGCCGGAAAAACAATCGGAACTTGAAACGGGTGTCGACGTTGGCTTCCTGCGAAACAGGGTAACAATTGAAGCGACCTATTATACAAAAAAGGTTGAAGACCTTTTACTGAATGTACAAATTCCAACTTCCTCCGGATTTACATTCGCCTGGAGGAATGTAGCCACCATCCAAAATCATGGAATTGAAATCGGCTTAAATGCAATTCCTATCAGCAAGAGAGATGTGAAATGGGTATCCGGGATTAATTTCTGGAAGAATACAGCTAAGGTAACACGCCTGGATGTGCCCGCATTTAACACTGGAGCCTTTGGAGCTACGCTTGGGACTTACAGGATACAAGAGGGGAAGAGCCCTACACAAATAGTAGGTATAGCGGGCCCTGGCGATAAAGTGGATGCTGAGTCGGGACTTGGTGTATTTGGGGACGGAGAACCAGATTTTCAAATATCATTTACAGAATCCCTCACATACAAACGATGGGAATTGAATGTGCTGATGCACTGGAAACAAGGCGGAGACAACATTAATCTCACAACTTTGCTTTCTGATATTTTTGGCACCTCGCCTGATTACGATAAAAAATCATTGGATCCCACAGGCGCGCTTTCAAATGGGCCATATCGCTTAAATGCCCTGGGTACAACGGCAAAGCCTTGGGTTGAGGATGCGAGTTATTTCAGGGTTCGTGAAATAGGATTGCGTTATCATATGCCAAAAGAATGGTTCAGGAATATTGCCGACGTAAGAGTTGGTGTTTCAGCTCGTAACCTGATCAACGTATTTAAATACAACAGCTACGATCCGGAGGTAAGCAATTTTGGAACAAACGCTATTTCAAGCAATGTCGAGGTTACGCCATTCCCGTCGGCCAAGAGTTTCAATTTCGATCTTTCAATTACGTTTTGATGATAGCACATTCTTCAATTACAAACATAAAAAATATGAAATACGCTCATAAAAATATAACAGGCATTTATCTTATACCGGTTCTAATGCTTGTGTTTTCTTCTTCCTGCAAAGTGGAACCTATTCTTGATCCGAACAACCCGGGGATCGGAACCATTTCAGCCAATCCAACGGTGGGTGAGATCCAAAATCTTGTTACTGCTATTGAATCAGGTATGAGGGATAATATGAATTTTTATTTCGATGATGCAGGAGTAATAGGTCGTGAATTCTATCGCTTCTCTACTTCTGACCCAAGGTTCACATCTGACCTTCTTGGGAAAGGAACAGCCGTCCTCGACAATAACACTTTTTATATTACCAATCCTTTTGCTGCAGCGTACCGCGTTATAAAGAACGCCAATATCTTATTAGATGGCCTTACAAATACAACTTCATCTGATATTACTGCTGCACAGCGTGCCGCAGGCAAAGCCTATGCTAATACAATAAAAGCATACGAACTGCTAATCGTATTAAATCTTGAAAACAGCAATGGCATTCGGCTCGACGTTGCAAATCCTGCTGCATTAGGTCCTTTCCTAAGCAAGGACGAATCTTTTAATGCAATTAGTGGTCTCCTGGATAATGCCTACAATGACTTAATCGCCAACGCTGGTGTAGATTTCTCTTTTACAACTACACTTTTCAGCAGTACTTCCGGAGAATTTGCTAAGTTCAACAGGGCACTTGCAGCAAGAGTGGCAGTTTATAGACAAGACTGGAACGGGGCTCTTGATGACTTAAACAAGTCTTTTTTTGATATAGACGGAGATCTTACTGAAGGCGTATATTACATCTATTCTTCGGGAGGTGGCGATCAGTTGAACCCAATGTTTTTTCCGCAAAATTCAAGTGGCGAGACAAGAGTTGTTCAACCTTCATTTATTACCGACGCTGCAGCAGGAGACACACGACTTTCCAAAGCACCAAAAAGGACAGCTCCCACCACCCAAGATGGGTTGACGAGCGATTATGATTTTTTTGTTTACAAGACTAATGTTGACCCGATACCAATCATACGCAACGAAGAATTGCTGTTAATTTATGCCGAGGCAAAAGCGCAGGTAGGTGGCGCAGCCAACCTTGATGGAGCCGTCACAGCACTCAACAAAATCCGTCATGCCGCAAACTTGCCAAATTATAGTGGGGCTGTTACGCAACCTGCGATTATCGATGAAATGCTGAACCAAAGAAGATACTCATTATTTGGGGAAGGCCATCGTTGGATCGATATGCGTCGATATAACCGATTGAATACATTACCGATTGACCGGCCCGGAGATGATGTCTGGCAAGAATTTCCAAGGCCAGCCACAGAATGAAGTTATAATAACAACAAAGCCCTTTCATATTTTTTGAAAGGGCTTTTAAAATTAAGATCTCGTGTATGGATCTAATACCAATTAATGAGCACCTAGAGGACAACAAAGAGTTTTTTAGTAACCCACTTTGCCAGGAAAGTCTTTACATGACGATCGCCTTTTTTAAAAAAGTCGGTTACAAGAAGCCCTGGATTAGTTACTATGCAATGGAAAATAATGCACTCGTCGGTTGTGGCGCATTCAAGGGAGCACCAAAAGATGGAGTTGTGGAAATTGCTTATGGCACCTTTGAACAATCCAGACAAAAAGGTGTAGGAACAGAAATTTGCAAGCTACTCGTAGACTTGTCGTTAAAAACGGATCCTTCTGTTACGATCACCGCCCGAACATTGCCCGAAAAAAATTCTTCCACAAGGATCCTCCAAAAAAATGGGTTCGTTTTTTCGGGCACTGTTAATGATCCCGAAGATGGAGACGTGTGGGAATGGGTATATCCTAAAAATAAATGAGCCAACACCGAATTATCTTTGCTGCATGTCAGAAGATCTGAATATTATTACTGGTACAAAGGCCGAACAGTATGAGTCACTGATACCGCAAATAAAAGGATTGCTGGAAGGCGAGCCTGATGTCATTGCTAATCTTGCAAATATTGCCGGCGCCTTAAAAGAACAATTTAACTGGCTATGGACAGGGTTTTATTTGGTAAAGCCCGCTTTCGCTAAAACTTCGGACAAGGAATTAGTACTTGGACCATTCCAGGGGCCCATAGCATGTACAAGGATCAAAAAGGGCAAAGGAGTTTGCGGTACAAGTTGGGAAAAAGCTCAAACGATTATCGTCCCAGACGTTGAAAAATTTCCGGGCCATATTGCCTGCAGCAGTTTATCAAGATCGGAAATCGTTGTTCCGGTTATTCGAAATAATGAAGTGATAGCAGTTCTTGATGCGGACAGTGAAGAATCAAATCATTTTGACGAAGTTGATCGGATCTATCTTGAGAAAATTATGGAGCTTATCGAATTTTAGTGCACGTAAAGTTTGTCCAAGGATCTTGTTACCCAACGATGATCAAACCCACCTATCCTCTTGTGAGGAGAGTGGACCAAAGCAATCTGTTATAATCAAGTCCCAAAATACTTTTTGATTGCTTCTCCCGAAAAGGATCGGAATGACGAGTTGATATAAACGCAAAAAATTTTTAAAAGTCTTTCAATAAAAAAGCCCGTTGCCGGGCTTCTTCATTTTTAGTTTATTCTCTAAAATTTTTATTTAGCAATTTTGAATTCCACTCTCCTATTGGCGGCTCGTCCTTTAGCTGTTTTATTATCAGCTATGGGCTGCGTCTGACCAAAACCAGTTGTAACCATTCTATCCGCGCTAACTCCTTTTTTCATTAAATAGGATTTCACGGCGGCAGCTCTTTGTTCGGAGAGTTTTTGATTACCTGCAGCTGATCCAGTATTGTCTGTATGTCCTTCGATAGATATATTGATGTTGGGATGGTCCGCTAAAATTGCAGCGCCTTTGTCCAGTTCAGTCATAGCACCTTTTGTCAGTTTAGCGCTACCGGTAACAAACTGTACTTTACGCGCATCAAATTGATAAGCCTCGAGTTTTGGACATCCAAAATTTTCCGGCAGTCCTTTCTCAGTAGGACATTTATCTTCTTCGTCGTTTACGCCATCGCCATCTGTATCAGGAACAGGGCAACCCTGGTATCGAGCCACACCAGCTTCGTTTGGACATTTGTCTTCTTCATCATTGATACCATCTTTATCTGTATCAGGAGCGGGGCATCCCTGGTATCGCGCCAGTCCCGGAACTGTTGGACATTTGTCTTCTTCGTCATTGATGCCATCCTTATCCGAGTCGGGCACAGGACAGCCATCGTATTTAGAGGTGCCCGGCACATTTGGACATTTATCATTATCATCAATGATACCGTCGCCATCAGAATCTTTTGGCACAACGGCCGGGACTACGGGTACTGCTTTCACGACTTCTTTTTTGGGACCAATGATGCCGTATATACCGATGTTATGAAAAAAATGATAGTTGGCTGTTTCAGGACTGACAGGTATGCGATACTGTGAATTGAAATTAATCCCGGCTTCATCATAGAAATTTATTCGAAAACCCACTCCTACCGGTAAAAAAGCACCAAAATAAGATTTGTAAACACTTGCGCCGACTCCCAGGTCAGCATAAGGAATGAACCAATAATTTTCGTTTACCAATTTAAATTGCGCAGATGCATCCAACTCTCCCAAAAAGCTATCACTTCCAGATTCAGGTTTGTCGGGAAAAGGATAGTCAAGAAAAGTTCCATTGAAAGTTGCAGCGAAATCGATTTTTGGCATTAAGCCTTTATAATAACTTAACGCAAGACCGGTCGACATTTCTTTGATCTTAGCCCATGCCTTGTCGTTGAGAACACTTGTCAAAGAGGTAGAGCGTATCCGTTGAGCCGTTAGGAAGTCTGTAAGAGTAAAACTTATTCCAATTGCAGATTGCCTGACTGGAGCAATGGTTTGGCACTGACCTGTGATAAGCAAACTATATATTGCCATCACAGATGCCAGAATTTTCTTCATAAAGAGTCGTTTGGTTAGTCTAAACAAAAGTAACGGCTAAGTTCAATATCCAAAAAAAATTTATTCGCTTGTTATTCACTTGACTAGGATGGTTTTTTCCCAAGCGGTTCCACTTTCACTTTTGTCAACCCTCCACCTGTATAACCCATTTTTTTTGCTGCTGTTTTTGAAAGATCGACAAGTCTTTTATTCTTATAATGAAGGCGATCATTAACTTTTACGATCACAGAGCGGCCGTTGTACAGATTAGTTACCTTGATCCACATCCCAAGTGGAAGAAGATTGCAGGCTGCTGTCATTTTTTGCTGGCTGAATACTTCGCCATTGGCGGTCAATCGTCCTTCAAACTTGTTTGCATAATAACTTGCAGTGCCGTACAACGCATCCGGAATAGTCTTTGAAGATAGCTGTACCCGCGCGTTACCCTGCGCAATTATCTCGGGAGGATGAATAATAAGAAAGCCTATTAAGGCGAGAGAGGCAAGAATCTTTTTCATAGTTAACCAGGTTTTTGATAATTAATTTGTCATCAATTTCATTTCCTTGATTAAGCTTTGGGCGCAGCTTGTCCCGACTTTTCGTTACCGCTGCTTTCCAAAGGACTTTGGATTTATAGAATAAACAGATATTCTCTTTATTTTCCTGCGAAATATCTTTCTCTTAGTTTATGATCTTCCTCGTACACGTCATCATAAAAAACAATTTTTCCATCCTTACCCTCACAGGTAAAATAGCGAATAAATAAGGGAATTCGAAATTTTACGGGTATAAAATGTTTTTCTTTTTTAACCAGCCAGGTAGAGACTGAATCCGACCTGGTAAATGAACTGTTACTGACCTGAGATGTTATATAGGTACTATCATTCTGAAGAATATAATTGCTTAATTTCTGCCATTCCTGTACACGGACGCAGCCGTGACTAAAAGCTCTTGTTGATTGTGCAAAAAGATATCGCTGGTTAGTGTCATGCAAATACACTGCGTATTTGTTAGGAAAATTGAATTTCATAATTCCCAATGCATTATCATCACCGCTTCCTTGTACAATTTTATAAGGAATGCCAAGTTTATATTTTGACCAGTCAACAAAAAAGGGATCAACTTCCTCATTTTTCATGTTGAGAAGGCTGAATCCTTTCTTAGCAAGATAACCAGGATCTTTTTTCAATTCAGGCAAAAATTCTTTTACAATGATACTTTGAGGAACGCTCCATTGTGGATAGGTTATCATCTCCGAGATCGAACTCGTTAATTCCGGAGTCCTGGTCAATGGTTTCCCAATAACAACTTTCGAATAAATGCTCACTGTGTCACTATCTTTTAATTGCATGTAATACCCTGCCAGATTTACCCATACGTATTTCTCCGGCATTTTTGCAGGAAGCATTTTATACTTGTCAAGGCTTAGAGCAATGCGGGCAAATTTCTCTTTGTCCGTTAAGTTCAGCGAACGAATTGTTTCACCGCCTGCTTTACCATCCACCTTCAATTTCATTTTTCCCTGGTATTTTTTTAGCGCATGGGGAACATGCAATGAGTCTGAAAGTGAGTCTAACAGCCCTTCTTCAAACAACCGGGTTCGCAGTGCCAGTTTGTACGCAGGTGTATCAATGACCGGGTAAGGCACATACGTGTAATCCTTGAAATGTGCGCTGTCTAAGAAATCCTTTAACCCTTCTTTTAATTCATGATATTCTTTGGCTGGTGGTTCCAGCGAGTCAATGATCCTGTTTACGGAGATAGACTCTATTATACCGTCCACCTGCTGTTCGTAAAATTCATTAGTAAGAACGGAGTCAGTGCGCAGCGTGATGCTGTCCTTTTGGAGACGGCCGAGTTTTACATCTTTAATGATCTGCAGCAAACCATCAGTTAAAAAAAGGTCTGCCTTCGACCAGCGAACTGCATCTTTCCTTGCCTCGCTGTCCATCTCGAACTGCTGATTGATCGCCAAGATATTTTCAAAATGATAGTCTTGAGGAAATAAACCGTACAGTCGCACATTTTCAATGAACTTTATCAGTGAGCTACCCGCAGGTGTCCACTTCGCCTCTCTACTCCACCTGGGCTCATTGTTGTTTTTACCGTACAGATATTTGACCGCTTCCGGCTGCAAAATCGACACAGTATCCATTTTATTTTCATTGTCCGCCATTTGTCGAACGATCGCCTTTATCACATCGGGAACCGTTTCCTTCATTTGCTCTGGTGTCTTTACTATCTCCTGTTTGGGAGGTGGGGTGTTTTCCTGGCAGGATAAAAAAATAAAAGGCAGTACAACTGCCAGGAACAGAATTTCGCCAGTCAAATTTCGATGAATGATCTGTATATGGTGTTTTGTATATAATTTCATCAGGATATAATGATCCTTATGCTCAACAAAATAACAAATCGTTTTAATATTAGATTATCGGTCGCGATCATTTTTTCAACAACATCGTTGCCCATTTTATATGCTCAAAAAAATTCTGAGCCTCAAGCCAGGGCAGTTGGCCGGGTTCAGCAGGAGTTAAATGAAAAGGATCTGTCATTAAAATATGGGATGCTTCCAGGCCGTATAGTGTTACTGAAAAAATGTGGGAACTAATACAAGACGAGCGATATGTAACTGATCCAAAAAAGGGAAGCGGTCACAATCGCGGAATTGCTGTTGATCTTACGATTATTGACAGAACAACAGGGAAGGAATTGGATATGGGAACCGGGTTCGACAATTTTACAGATACCGCACACCAAACTTTCAAAAACTTACCGCCCGAAATTTTAAAATAACAGGGCATTATTAAAGACAGTAATGGAAAAAAATGGTTTTGTCGCGATGGAAACAGAATGGTGGCATTTTTTCTGGAACAATCAAGATTTCGAATTGCTTGATATCGATCCTAAAAAGTTCAAAAAAATATAACCTGAATAATTATCTGAAATTTTGTCGCGCGCTTTGAAGATTGCCTTTTGACTATTCACTATATTCGTCGCCTAAAAGTTCTTTGCGAACATGATCAATAGAAGAAATATCCGGGTGAAGGTGATGCAAACCCTGTACACGATTACAGCTTTAGAGACAGAAATTAAACCGGGTGACGCGGTAAAGATTTTGCAGAAACATTTTGACCAAACAAGGCAACTGTTTATTTATCTCGTCTATTTTTTGGCAGAGGTTGCCCGCTACGCCGAAACGGCTGCTCATAACCGGGCGAGTAAGCACTTACCTACTTACGAAGACCTTCACGTCAACACAAAACTTTCAGGGAATGAAATACTATCAAAGATCAATGAAGATCCATCTTTCAAGGATTTTGTTAAAAAGGATCACCCTGAATCATTATTGGATAAGGAATTGGTAAAAAGAATTTATCATGACCTGGTCGAAACAAAGGAGTATAAAACTTATATAGCCACGTCAAAAAGGGATAAAAAGGAAGAAAGAGAAATGGTGGAATTTATCCTGGAAAAGTTTATGCTGGAGAAAGAGAGCTTTTTATCTCATATCGAAGAAAATTTCACCAACTGGGATGATGATGCGGAAATGGTGATATTGTTATTGACAAATTATCTGCAGAAGCCAGGCAGTTACAACTTCAAGGAAATGATCAGTGAGGAAAAATGGAGTTTCGCGAAAGATCTTTTACAAACAGTTCGTGACAAATCTGAGCATCTTGAAAGCCTGGTCATACCCAAACTGAAAAACTGGGATCCGGAACGTATTGCTCTCTTGGATATGATCTTGATGAAAATGGGGGTTGCCGAATTCTTATATTTTGAAACCATACCTCCAAAAGTGACCATCAATGAATACATTGACCTGGCCAAAGAATACTCCACTTCTCAAAGTGGCCAGTTTGTAAACGGGATCCTTGATAATATTCATAAAGAATTGGTGCAGCAGGGAAAAATGCACAAGGTGGATTTCAGAAAAGCCTGAACTGATAACCAGAAACCGACTACCTTTGCCTCCCAAATTACCAGGGCTCAAAAATATCCCCACAACATGAAGAAATTGTTGATCATTCTTATTGCAGCCGCGGGCGTGGTCTCGTGCCAGATGCGAACCTCAAAAACGGAGGGAGAAAAGCAGTTAACAGAAGGTGAAAAAGAGTATCAGCTCAAAGACACTGCCAATTTTACCAGCATTCAATGGATTGATTCTACATTCCAGGATTTGGGAAGTGTAAAGGAGGGTCCGGAGGTGGACATAAGTTTCAAATTTAAAAACACGGGAAATAAAAATCTGATCATAGAAAATGTGACCGCCAGCTGCGGATGCACCATTGTCGAAAAACCGCAGCAACCTTTTCAACCAGGTGAAACAGGTAGCATCAAAGCAAAATTCACCACAGGAGGTCATACAGGCACAAATAATAAATCGATCTATGTGATCGCGAATACTAAAGGAAGCACGAGCCAGGAACTCAAATTCCGGATCGTGGTCGAAAAAAGTTAATCACCAAAACAAAAAGAATGAATATTTTTTTATTACAAACCAGCGGTAGCGGCGGAATAGGTCCGCTCATTTTTTTACCATTAATGATACTTGTTTTTTGGCTTTTCTTTATTCGCCCCCAGGCAAAAAAGGCCAAGAACCAGAAAAATTTTGTAGAGAATCTTCAGAAAGGAGATAAAGTAGTCACTATCGCCGGCATCCATGGCACCATCAATAAAGTAAATGAAGACGGCACAATAAATCTCGAGGTAAATCCGGGCAGTTATATCAAAATTGAAAAATCTGCCATTAGTATGGATTGGACCAATCAATTGAATAAGGTAGGAACCGCAGAAAAAAAATAACAAGCAAATTTTCAAATCTCAAATTTCAGATAAATCTCAAAGTGCAGAGCTTTGAGATTTTCTTTTTTTTATTTGTTTGGAATTTGGAACTTGTATTTTGGAGTTTTACTTACATCAATGATAAAAATTGGACTTACAGGTGGTATTGGCAGTGGCAAAACAACAGTAGCAAAAATTTTTGAATTGCTGGGGATACCCGTTTACTATGCTGATGATGCGGCTAAAAGGATAATGAATGAAGATGAAGAATTGAAAACTGCTATTCAGAAACAATTTGGCAAGGACGCTTATGACAACGAGGGACTAGACCGAACTTTTCTTTCGGCAAAAGTTTTTACCGACCCTGTCCAGTTAGAGATATTAAATTCACTTGTTCATCCCGCAACAATTCGTGACGCTGCCAAATGGATGTCTCAACAAAAAACGTCCTATACGATCAAAGAAGCGGCTTTGATCTTTGAATCAGGAGCTGCTGAGCATTTGGACTATGTGATCGGCGTTTATGCGCCGACACAACTACGGATTAAAAGGGCGATGGAAAGAAATCATCTGGGTTATGAAGAAGTAACTCAAAGGATAAACAAACAGGTTGATGAAAATATAAAAATGAAACTGTGCGACTTTGTTATTTATAACGATGAACAGCATTTATTGATACCACAGGTGATAGAATTACATAAAAAATTACTCAGCTTTTCGCAATAGGGTGAGCATAAAGAAAAATTAACCCGGTTTGACGAATATTTATAAAAGCGATGGTTCAGCTCCGTCAAATGTAAAAGCGCGCTCGCAAATGCTTGGGCTTTCATTGGATATATGTCCGGGATAATGAGTAATGAATAACGAATAATGAGTTACTCATCACTGATTACTGATTACTCATTATCATCCTATTTCAACTTTCCCAGTGCTTCCCTAATTCTTGCAAAACCTTTTTCAATATTCTGCATGCTGTTAGCAAAAGAAATCCTGATACAATCATCATCTCCGAAGGCGTTTCCTGCAACTGTGGAAACATGAGCCTTGTTAAGGAGATACATACTCACATCGGAAGAATTATTTATGGTCGTTTCGCCGTCGCTCTTTCCAAACAATGATTTTATGATGGGAAAGATATAGAATGCCCCATCGGGTGTGGCACATTCAACACCAGGAATTTGTTTCAACAGTTCCATAACACGCTGGCGGCGACGCTCAAATTCGTCAACCATTTCCTTAGTGGGTCTTAAGTCAGAGAGCAGAGCGGTGATGGCAGCACGTTGTGTAACGGCATTCGCGCCACTGGTAAATTGTCCCTGTAATTTTTCACAGGCCTTGGCCACATCTGCCTGCGCCGCGATATAACCGAGACGATAGCCTGTCATGGCATATCCTTTACTCAAGCCATTAATGATAATAACACGGTCTTTTATCTGGCTGAACTGCGCAATACTTTCGTGTTTGCCTATAAAGTTGATGTACTCATATATCTCGTCCGAAATAATAAAAATGTTCGGATGTTTTTCAAACACATCGGCGAGAGCCTTTAGCTCGTCCTTTGTATAAACGGTCCCCGTTGGATTACATGGAGAGGAAAAAATAAACAGTTTTGTTTTATCCGTAATATTTCGCTCAAGCTCCTGGGGCGACAATTTATATTTTGTTTCTGCGCAAGTCTTGATCAGCTTCGGGGTAGCATCGCCCAATCGCACGATCTCAGAATAAGTCACCCAATAAGGAGTCGGAATGATCACCTCGTCACCGGCATCTACCGTGGCGAGGACAGCATTGGCCAGGCTTTGTTTTGCGCCGGTTGAAACCACAATATTTTCCGGCTTGTAGTCGAGGTCATTGTCCC
>Ga0207689_10001961_pt1 | contig 19432 bp, 17 predicted proteins | sample KBSMisM52_FD_184312 | JGI IMG/M metagenome (GOLD analysis project Ga0207689, IMG submission 184312) | Miscanthus rhizosphere microbial communities from Kellogg Biological Station, Michigan, USA - KBS Miscanthus M5-2 (SPAdes) (version 2) | ecosystem: Host-associated > Plants > Roots >... | reverse complement strand
GATGACCGCGGCATCCTCGGCGTCGAGTCGCGGCGCTCCGGCCTCCTGCGAGGCGATGGCCAGCACCCGCACGCGTTGCGAGACGTAGTAGCCGAATCCGACCGCCGCGCCCACGAGCGCCGCGAGATTGGACTTGCTGCCGAAGAAGACGCCGGTCAGCAGCGCCGCCAGCGCCAGCCAGGCCAGGAAGGTGACGCGGATCGGCAGGATGGTGGAGAGGTAGAACGTCTGATCGCGATTGAGCGCCGCATAGACGAACAGCAGCGTGAAGTTGATGAAAAACGATCCCAGAAGCGGGGTGCTGTACCAGGCCGCGACCAGTGCCGTCGCCAGCGTCGACATCAAATAGAAACGAAGGAAGTTTCCGGTTCCCCACTGCTCCTCGACCGCGAAGCCCATCAGCGAGAGCAGCACGAGGTTGAGAAACAGGGTCAGGACCGGCGGGATGGTGATCAGGCCGACGTGACTGGCCTGCGCGAACTGGTAAGTGAAGAGCCGCCAGATCTGGCCGGCGGCGACGGCGTTGCGGTCGAATCCGAAGAGGCGCGCGAACTTCTCGCTGTCCTGATATTGGAGAAAAAAGAACGCCACATTCAGGAAAAGGAGAATGTACGTCGAGCGCAGATTTTCACCGCGGCTTCGGAACATGACGGTCCGAACGTAGCCTCTCGATTGAATAATTCAACACTCCCGGATGCGATTTGGTTACGCATCGGACGGGCAAGCGTTGAATCCGTTTGCGCCAGCCGCGAAGTTAATGAACGACGACGTTATCCATCCCCTCGAACCGCAACACGTTGCCGTCGGCCAGGTGATGCTTCGCCGCCACCCCCGCCGCCAACTCGAGCACCGACGACGCCTGCGCGTGCGGCGGGTAGTTCGGACATGGGTCCGTCTTGCACGGCTGGACGTCGTGGGCGATGTGGACGATGCGGTGCTGGCCGTCCATCCAGATCATGTCCAGCGGGATGAGCGTGTTCTTCATCCAGAACGGAAACTCGCCTGGCTGCGGGAAAAGAAAAATCATCCCGCGGTTTTCGGCCAGCTGATCGCGATACATCAGGCCCTGCGACCGGAGCTCTTCGTCCGCGGCCACCTCGACCGAAACGACGAAATTGTCGGGCAGGATGATGCGCTGCGCGCTCGCCGCGGACGTCGTCGTGGCCGGGCTCGGCGCCGGAGTTCGCTGCGCGCAGGCGAAGGCCAGCATCAACAGAACGCTAACTTTCATTCTCAACCTCCACCACCTCTTCCGGCCGTTCGCGGGAGATGAGGTCATATTTTTTCGCGTAGTAGCGGAACGATCGGAACGACATGCGCAGCAGCTCCGCGGCCTGGGTCTGCACGCCGCCGGTGCGCTCCAGCGCCTTCAACATGAAGATTTTCCCGATCCCCTCGAGATGATCCTGCAGCGAGATCCCCTCGGCCGGCAGATCGAACGTCACGTCCGGAATCGAGCCGCCGAGGAGCACGTGCTCGGGGAGGGACTTCGTGGTCAGCACATCGGAGGCCTCGAGCGCGATCATCCGCTCGATCACGTTTTCCAGCTCGCGAACGTTGCCGGGCCAGGAGTACTTCTCGATCGAGCGCATGGCGTCGGACGAGATCCGCTTCTGCGGCACACCCATCGACTTGGAGTACTTGGCGATGAAGTGCTCGACGAGCAGGGCAATGTCTTCACGCCGCTGCCGCAGCGGCGGTAAGGCGATTGGGATGACGTTGATCCGATAGAAGAGATCCTCGCGGAACGTGCCGGCGCGGATCGATTCAGCGAGATCGCGATTGGTGGCGGCGATGACGCGAACCTCGACCTGCGTCTCGCTGTTCGAGCCGACGCGGCGGACGACGTGGTCCTGCAGCACGCGCAGCAGCTTGATCTGCATCGCGGTCGACGTCTCGCCGATCTCGTCGAGAAAGATCGTTCCGCGGTCGGCCTCGGTGAAGAGTCCCTTCTTCTCGCGGATCGCCCCCGTGAACGCGCCGCGCTCGTGACCGAAGAGCTCCGATTCCAGCAGCGTCTCCGGCAGCGCGCCGCAGTTGATGGAGACGAACTTGCCGCGGCGGCCGGAGTTGTAGTGGATGGCCCGGGCGATCAGCTCCTTGCCGGTACCGGAGTCGCCGGAGATCAGCACGGTCGACGTGGTCTTGGCGATGCGCTGGACGATGGAGAAGATCTCCTGCATGCGCGCGCTGCGGCCGATGATGTTGGAGAAGGTGAAGCGCTCCTCGAGCGCCGTGCGCAGGTGGAGGTTCTCGTCCTCCAGCTCTTTCCGCTCCACGGCGTTGCGGACGATGATCTTCAGCTCGTCGATGTCGAACGGTTTGGCGATGTAGTCGAAGGCGCCGGCCTTGAGCGCCTCGACCGCCGATTTCGTGGAGGTGTGCGCGGTGATCATGACCACGGCCACCGACGGCGTCGCTGCTTTCACTTCACGCAGCAGGTCGATGCCGGAGCCGTCGGGCAGCATGAGGTCGCAGAGGATGAGCTCGGGCTCGTGCTTCGCCAACGCGATCCGCGACTCGGCCAGCGATCCGGCCGTCTCCACGCGCCACCCTTCCTCTTCAAAGACAATCGAGAGAAAGTCGCGCAGCGAAGCCTCGTCGTCGACGATCAGCAGGTTCACGGCGGGCGATTATAGATGTGGCACGAGGATTACTCTCGAGTGGCCACTGCAACGCCCGCCGCAATCACCTGGCCGAGGAGGAAGAGCTGCGAGATGCCGTGCAGCATTCCGAACTGGCGGCGCACCGGATCGTCGTGCGGAAGGCTGCTGATCGGGACGAACGACTCGGCACGCATGATCCGGATGCGTGTGTCCAGCAGCGCCTGGAACGAGGCCAGGAGGATGGCGATGAAGAGGATGACCAGCATGACGGGCCGGCTGCGTCGCCATTCCAGGAACATCAGCAGCAGCGGCGCGAGCAGGGCGATGTAGTGCCAGCGGGTGAGGATCGCGCCGACGACGTTGGCGGCGTCCGTTGTGTTGCTGGCCGCGCTGAAGGCGGCGGAGGCGGAGAGCATGAGGAAGACGCCGCTGCCGAGCCAGAGGGCCTGGATGAGCCTTGTCATTCCGAGCCGGCGGCGCCCCGGAGGGGCAGAGCGCGGTGAGGAATCCCCGGCTACTTGCGCGATCGGTTCGGATACGCCTGTGGCCGGGGATTCCTCGCTGTGCTGTGCCCCCTCCGGGGCGCCGCCGGGCTCGGAATGACCGGCTTCAGGTTCCGGCGCGCTAGGCTCGACATGTTCCTCGGTCATCGAAACACTCCCTGGATCGATTCGTCATACGGCGCCCGCAACACGCCGCGGTCGGTGATGATGGCGCTGATCAGCCGCGCCGGCGTGACGTCGAACGCCGGGTGGCGAACGCCGATCCCCTCCGGCGCGATCGACACGCCATTCATCGACGTCACCTCGGCCGCGCTTCGCTCCTCGATCGGGATCGACGCGCCGCTCGGGCAGTTCACATCGATCGTCGACAGCGGCGCGGCAACGTAAAACGGAACACCATGCGCGTTCGCCAGCACTGCCACCGTATACGTGCCGATCTTGTTCGCGGTATCGCCGTTGGCGGCGATGCGATCGGCGCCGACGATGACCGCGTCGAATTTACCCTGCTGGAAAAAGTGTCCGGCCATGCTGTCGGTGATCAGCGTGACGTCGATGTTTTCCTGCTTCAGTTCCCACGCCGTCAGCCGGGCCCCCTGCAGATACGGCCGCGTCTCGTCCGCAAAGACGGCCACCCGCTTGCCGCCTTCGACCGCCGCGCGGATCACGCCGAGGGCCGTGCCGTAGCCGGCGGTTGCAAGCGCGCCGGCGTTGCAGTGCGTGAGGACGGTGACCGATTCACCGAGAAGCTCGGCGCCGTATTGACCGATCCGCATGTTCGCTTCGACGTCCTCGCGAAACATCGCCTCGGCCTCGGCGGTCAGATCGCGGCCGGCATCCCGCGCGGCCAGCATCCGGTCGAGCGCCCACATCAGATTGACCGCCGTCGGCCGCGAGGCCCGCAACTCCGCGGCAGCTGCATCGACGTCATCGCCGCGTTGCGCCGCCAGAGCCACACCGAACGCGGCCGAAACGCCGATCGCCGGAGCGCCGCGCACGATCATGTCGCGGATGGCCACGGCGACCTCATGGGCGTCGCCGCAGGAGACCCAGCGGACTTCGCGGGGCAAGAGTCGTTGATCGAGAAGGTCCAGCGCATTGCCGCGCCAGCGAATAGGTTCGACGTGCATGAGGTTCGCAGTGAAAGGCGGTCGTTATACTACGGCCAGCTTCCGGAGGATCAATGGTCAGGGTAGGAGTCAATGGTTTCGGGCGCATCGGACGCAACGTGCTCCGCGCCGCGCTCGAGCGCAATCTCGATATCGAATTCGTCGCCGTCAACGATCTCACCGACGCGGCCACGCTGGCGTATCTGCTGAAGTACGACTCGGTGCATCACACCATCCCGAACGACGTCAGCCACACCGAAAACAGCATCACCATCGACGGGAAAGCGCTGCGCGTTTTCTCGTCTCCCGATCCCTCGGAGATTCCGTGGGGCGACCTCGGCGTGGAGATCGTGGTGGAGTCGTCGGGCCGCTTCACTTCAAAGGCGAAGGCGTCGCTCCATCTCAAAAAGTCGGTCGAGCACGTGATCATCTCCGCGCCGTCGAAAGACGCCGACGTCACCATCTGCATGGGCGTGAACGAGCAGGATCTCGATCCCGCCGCGCACAAAATCGTCTCGAACGCTTCGTGCACGACCAACTGCCTGGCGCCAGTGGCCAAGGTGCTGCACGCAAAGTTCGGCATCGAGATGGGGATCATGACCACGATCCACTCCTACACGAACGATCAGGAGATCCTCGACCTGCCGCACAAGGACGTGCGGCGCGGCCGCGCGGCGGCGATGTCGATGATTCCGACGACGACCGGCGCGGCGAAGGCGGTCGGCCTGGTGCTCCCCGAGTTGAAGGGAAAGTTCGACGGCATCTCCGTACGCGTCCCCACGCCGAACGTTTCGCTGGTCGATCTGACCTTCCGCACCGAAAAGGCCACCAATGCCGACGAGATCAACCAGGTGCTGCGCGAGTCCGCGAACGGCGCGCTGAAGGGCATCCTGACCTACTCCGACGAGCAGCTGGTCTCCGTCGACTTCAACCACAACCCCTACTCGGCGATCGTAGACACCACCTTCACCCGCTCGGTCGACCCGCACATGCACAAGGTGCTGGCGTGGTACGACAACGAGTGGGGCTACTCGAACCGCATCCTCGATCTGATCGCGCACGTGGCGAAAGTGAAGAAGGAGTCGCTTACGATGTCATCCTGAGACTGCCGGAGGCGCGTAGCCGCATGGCTACGTCGCCGGAGGACGGCGAAGGATCTGCAGTGGCAGCGCCTGTGGCCAATGCAGCGTAGTGCAGATCCTTCGGCCGCGCTCCGCCGGCCTCTGGATGACAGAGCCAACTGAATGATCACGATCCGCACCCTCGACGACCTCTTTTTCCCCCGAGGCGCGCGTGTCTTCTATCGCGTCGACTACAACGTGCCGCTCGATGGCGCGCGGATCACCGACGCCACCCGCATCGAGGAGACGTTGCCGACGCTGCGACGCCTCCGCGACGCCGGGGCCGCGGTCGTCATCGCCAGCCACCTCGGCAGGCCGAAGGGCGAGAAAAAGACGAAGTACTCGTTGGAGCCGATCCGCGCGAAGCTGGCCGAACTGCTCGGCGTCGAGGTGCAGTGGGCCGATGACTGCGTTGGGGAGGATGCCGAAGCGAAGGCGTCCGCGCTCCAGCCGGGTCACGTTCTTCTGCTCGAGAATCTACGTTTTCACGCCGGCGAAGAAGCGAACGACCGCGGCTTCGCGGAACAGCTGCGCAAGCTCGCCGACTACTACGTCAACGACGCCTTCGGCGCCTGTCACAGAGCGCATGCGTCGATCGATGCCCTTCCGCGCCTCTTCGACAAAACGCAAACCGCCGGCGGACTTCTGCTGGCGAAGGAGATCGAGTTCCTGCAGAAGATCACCAACGTTTCCGACCGCCCTTTCGTCGCCCTCCTCGGCGGCGCCAAGATCGCCGGCAAGATCGAGCCGCTGGAGGCGCTGGTGAAGTTGGCCGACACCGTCCTCGTCGGCGGCGGCATGGCCAACACCTTCCTCGCCGCTCGCGGCACGGCCATGGGCGGCTCGCTGGTCGATAAGGATTCGATCGAGGTCGCCAAGCGGATCACGAACGTCACCCTGCCGGTCGATCTCGTCGTCGCCGACGATCTCGAACAGCCGACGACGATTGAAACGGTCGACGTGTCGAACGGCTTGACCGCCAGCCAGAAAGCGTTCGACATCGGTCCGAAGACCATCGCCGCCTACGACGCCGTTCTGAAAGCCGCGCGCACGATCTTCTGGAACGGACCGATGGGCGTGTTCGAGAAGGAAGCGTTCGCGAAAGGGACGATGGCGATGGCGCAATCGGTCGCCGAAGCCGAGGGCACGACCGTCGTCGGCGGAGGCGAATCAGTCGAAGCGGTGAAAGCCTCCGGATACGCCAACCGAATCAGCCACATCTCCACCGGCGGCGGCGCGTCGCTGGAGTTCATCTCGGGAAAGACGCTGCCGGGAGCGGAGGTATTGAGGTCAGAAAGCAGAAAGCAGAAGGCAGAAGGATGAATCTCTTCGACTTCTGCTTTCTGCCTTCTGCTTTCTGCCTTTAACCATGGCCCAGGAAATCGAAGTCAAGTTCGCCCTCAAAGACCGCGCCGATCTGCTGCGCAAACTGCACGACATCGGAGGGCAGCGGCTTTATCCCGAGACCTTCGAGGACAACATCGTTCTCGATCGCCGCGGCGAGCTGCGCACGAAAGGCTCGCTGCTGCGCGTGCGCAAGTTCGGCAAATACTCGATCGCGACTTACAAGGGTCCGATGTCGATCGAAGGAGGCGTGAAGTCGCGCGAAGAAGTGCAGACCGGCGTCGAGAGTTTCGAGTTGGCCATCCAGCTCTTCGACGCCCTCGGGTACAAGCCGGTCTTCCGCTACCAGAAGTTCCGCGAGGTCTGGCGCATCAAGGACGTCGAAGTGGTCCTCGACCGCACCCCCATCGGCGACTACTTCGAGATCGAAGGCCCGATCGACGTCATCCGCAGCATCGCCGCCGAGCTGGGAATGACCATGGAGCAGGCCATCCGGCAGACGTACGCGGATCTGTATCGCCTGGCGCGGCGAACGCGGCCGGATCTGGGCGAGAACATGATTTTTCCGCCGGAGCAGCTCTGAAATGTTGAATGTTGAATGTTCAATGTTCAATGTTGAATGGCCGGCAAGCTCTTGGTCTCTCATTCAACATTCAACATTCAACATTGAACATTCAACATTCCGCCTCTCATGAAGGCCATGATCCTCGCCGCCGGCTACGGCACGCGCCTCCGGCCGGTGACCTACACGCTGCCGAAGCCGGTCGTGCCGTTGTGCGGACAACCGCTGATCGCCTGGGCCATTGAATCACTTCTCGCGTTCGGCATCCGCGACTTCATCGTCAACCTGCACCATCTGCCCGAACCGATTGAGCGATTCCTTCTTGCGCATTTTCCGGATGCGCGCTTCCAGTTTTCGCACGAGCGCGAAATCCTCGGCACCGGCGGCGGCTTACGCAAGGTGCGGCCGTTGCTCGAAGGCGCAGACGAGTTCCTCCTGGTCAATGGGGACACGATCCAGTTCCCGCCCTACGACGCTCTGCGCGGAGCGCGCAACGACGCGCTTGCCGCGCTGACGCTGCGCCATCCGCCGCAAGGCGATCGCTTCACGCCGGTGTACGTTGACGACGGCCGCATCACCGGCTTCGGCAGAGGGACGGGCGAGGCGCTGATGTTTTCCGGCACCCATCTGATCGCGAACCGCGTCTTCGACTACCTTCCCGACAAAGACTTCTCCGGCATCGTCGACGAGGTCTATCAGCCGCTCATCGATAGCGGCCGCGAAACGATTGCCGGCGTCGTCGATGACGGGCTCTGGTTCGACATCGGAACGCCGCCGCGCTACATGGGCGCGTCGCGCACGATGCTCGACCTGATGGTGCGCGGACAACTGGCCATTCCGCGCGATACACGCGTTGCCGGCGATTCGCTACTGCATGACACCGCAAGCGTGTCCGGCACGATCTCGCACAGCATCGTCGGTGAGCGCTCCATCATCGAAGGAAAGCTGACCGACACCGCGGTCTGGGACGATTGCCACATCCACAAAGGGGTCGTGCTCGAATCATGCGTCGTCGCGCATGGAGTCGAGATCGCCGCACCGCTTGAATTGCGTAACGTCCTGATCTGTCGCGATGACGAAGCGATCCCGCGCGAAGGGGAGCATCGCTTCGAGCACGGCCACGTCCTGCGCGACATTTAGGAGTCAGCGCGATGGCCTTAGACGAATTGGCGTCTCTCCGAAGTCGAGAAAGCGCGCCCCGAGACGCCGCTCGGTGGCCGTGAGCGACGTCCACGTGATGAGGAAACGGCCAGGCGCGATCGCTGCGATGCCCGGCTCGAGCGCATCGTTGGGGCCGCGCGCGATTTCGAGCGGCGTCACGACGAGCGTGCTGTTGTCGATGATTGCGCCGGTCACCTGGTAATGCTCACCGTTCCATGAACGCCACACGATGACGAAGCGCCGGCCATCGGAGGCGATGCTCGGACGGACGGTCATCGACGACGGCTCCCAGATCGCCCCGATGGTGATCGGAGGTGCCAACCAGCCCGCGTCGTATGGCCGGACCTGCACCAACCCGCGAAGCCCGGCGAGATGAGTCACATCGACTTCGACGTTGTAACAAGCGACGAGGAGACGCTGGCCATCGAACGCGATTGCAGCGGGACTGGTGATCGTTTGCATTCCGGTGGTGGTCTGAATGGCGGTAATCCGTTCCTTGCGATCCGGCCCGTCCACCTCGACATAGAGGTTGGTCCCCCCGCAGACAAAATTGAAGTGGCCGCATATCGTGACGTCGTGCCAGAGATGCGCCGACGTGCTACTGCCCATCACCGCGATGTCGTCGCCCGCGTCGACGGCTTTGCCGAGATTCAGTCCAGCTTCGTCGGTCAGCGCGTACGCGGTCCTACCCGTCAGCAGAAATGCGGACGTGCCGTCGCTGCGGAGCTGTGCGGTTTCGGCGATGATCGACTGCTGCTGCATCGGCTGCAGCCCTGCCGTCAGCCGGACCACGATCGCCCGTTCCGGGACCGTCTTCTCGACCCATGCCAGGAGATATCCGCCGCGGAATGACGCGATGGAGGGCGCCACCGGCGCACTGGCCGTTATGTCGGTTGCTTCACCGAGACGGCCGTCGATGCCCAGGACCGACACAAAGACATGATCACCTTCCGCCCACGCCACCACCGCGCTCCCGCGATCGGCCGCAATCCCAACGCTTGGCTGGAGGACGCGGTATGACGGCGGCTGCGGCGCGGACAGAATCTCGGGACCAAGCACTGGCTGGTGAGCCGCGAGTGCCGCGGCGAGGATGAATGAGAGCATGCCTTTGATACGGAGTGCGCCGCCACTCCGTTGTGTCGAGGAACAGCCGATGTCCGAGGCGCTGTTCTAGAATCGGCCCACCCATGACCATCCGCACGCGCGTCGACGCGCTCCTCACGCGGCTCGCCTCCGAGCCTCAGTTCCCGACTCAGGGGCAGACCATCTTTGTCGACCTCGAGCATCAGGAAGTGCGCCGGGCCTGGATTCCCCTTCGCGTCGTCAACGCTCTCCTCGGCGGGCGCGGCGTGAACATGTTCCTGCTGCACAACCTGCTCGATGAAACGCTCGAGCCGATCGATCCCGACATCCCGCTCATCTTCGGCACCGGCATCCTGACCTCGATGGTGCCGTCGGCCTCGCGCGGCAACGTCACCTCGTGGTCGCCGGAGTCGCGTGTGCTGATGGATTCGAACGCCGGCGACTACTTCCCGTCGTTCATGAAGCTGAACGGCATCGATCATCTCGTGCTCTACGGAAAAGCGCCGCGGTGGACGCTGCTCCATTTCGAAGGGAATGAGCCGAAGTTCGTCGACGCCGCGCCGTGGGTTGGCCTCGACAACATTGAGCTGCGCGCGAAGATCGCTGCCGATTTCAACGGAACCGAAGGGAAGGATTACGGTCTGGCCGCCATCACCACCGCCGGCGAGAACCTCGTCCTCTGCTCCGGCATCATGGCCGGCCCGAAAGCGATCTACGCCCGCGGCGGTCCCGGCGCGAAAATGGGGGCGCTGAACCTGAAGGCCGTGCTGATTCAAGGCCGCGCCGCCGACCTCACCACCGCCCGCCCGCACAAGCTCCGCAACCGCGACGTCGCCCTAAAGCTCCTCAACACCTCGGTGGTGAAGAACGCCCTGAAGAAGCGCGGCACGCCGTTTCTCTACAAACCGTCGCGCATGCTCGGCGCGATGGGCACGAAGAACAATCAGGAAACCACCTGGACCGACAAGCTCGACGCCGAGAACATCGATCCGTACCGCCCCGGTATGGAGGGTTGCTTCGCCTGCCCGGTGAACTGCCGGCCGTTGAACGACATGTCGCACGATCTGAACGTTCGTCACGACAAGTACGTGAAGGGCGACGGTCCCGAATACGTGACGCTCGGCAAGTTCGGTCCGAATGTAGGGATCACCGGTGTTACGCAGGTGCTGCGGCTGAACAACATCTGCAACGACCTCGGGCTCGATACCGCCTCGGCCGGCTCCGCGATCGCCTGGGCCATGGAGCTCTACCAGCGCGGCATCATCACCCGCGAGCAGACGCAACTCGATCTGACCTGGGGCAACTACGACGCCATCGAGCAGCTCCTCTTCATGACCGCGAAGCGCGAGGGCTTCGGCGACGTCATCGCCGATTCGTCGCAGGCGGTCGCGAACGGCAAGTATCCAGTCGAATCGCTCGACTACCTGATGGCGGTGAAGGGCCTCACGCAGAGCGATCCGCACGATGCCCGCATCCTCAAGGCCTTCGCCCTCGGTCTGGCGGTGGCCACGCGCGGCATGGACCACCTCCGCAATCGCGTCACTCTCGAGATCAACGCCAAGATCAACGACTCGCCCGATTTCAAAGCCGAGCTTTACGGCGGCCCCGTTTCCGCGGAGCCGAACAGCTACGAAGGCAAAGAGCTGGCCGTCCGCCGCTGCGAGAACATCTATGCCGTCGGCGACTCCGTCGGCATGTGCCGCTTCACCACGAAGCTCTTCAACTCGCCCTCGCTCCCCGGCTACGAGGAGTTCGCCGACCAGGTGGCCAACGTCACCGGCATCGAGCTGACGAAAGAAGCCATCGACGGCATCGGTCTCAACGTGATGGGCGTGGAGCGTCTCATCAACGCCAAACTCGGCGTCACCCGCGCCGACGACACCCTCCCCAAACGCTGGTTCGAAGAAGCGATCGGCGTCGGCCCCTACAAAGGCGAGAAGATCGACCGCGGCGAGTTCGACAAGATGCTGTCGCGGTTCTACGAGGTTTCGAATCTGACCGAAGAGGGACTGCCGAAACCGGAGTGGAGGGGGGAGTTGGAAGGCGTGCTGACGACATGACACGGAGCGCTGTCGTCTCGACGGCTGGCCAGGCGGCGTCCCGCCGCCTGCCCGCCAGAAACGAAACATTCGCTGTTAACCCGGCGGCGAGGACGCCGCCGAGCCAGCCGGCGGGACGCCAGCGCTCCAGCCGCGACGTCTCGCAGAAGGATTCTTCGTCGTGATCACGGTCCACCTTCCCGAACCACTCCGCGACGGCCGCAGCGCGGTCATGACGATGAACGCCACCTCCCTCGCCGAGATCATCGCCAAACTCGACCTCGGCGACGACCGTGATGAGCTGTTCAACTTTGCCGTGAATGGCGAGCTTGTTTTGCACGGCGAGAAGAACGTCTCCCTGAAGAACGGCGATGAGGTGGAGATCGTCGTTGCCTTCGCGGGCGGATAGACTTCTCGTCATGCCCACCTTCCAACCATCCCGCCCCGGTGAACGGATGATCCCCGTCGAAGAGGCGCAGGAGCGCGTTCTTGCGGAGGTGCAATCGCTCGGCACCGAGCAAGTCACCTTCACCGACGCCCTCGGGCGCGTGCTGCGCGAGGATGTTCATGCGCGCGTCGACGTGCCGCAGGGGGACAACACGGCGATGGATGGGTATGCCGTGCGCGCGGATGACATCGCCAATGCTCCGGTTTCGTTGCGTGTGATCGAGAACCTGCCGGCGGGGACGGTGGCCACGAAGCGCGTCGAAGCGGGAACTGCCATTCGCATCATGACCGGTGCGCTGATGCCGGAAGGCGCGGACACCGTTGCGCACGTCGAGATCACGGACGCCGGGTCGGACGTCGTGATCGTCAACGAGCCGCTGCGAAAGGGGACAAACATCCGCAGGCGTGGCGAGGACATGCACGCGGGCGACGTCGTTCTCGCGGATGGGACGGCGATTCACTCTGCCGAGGTTGGGGTGCTGGCGGGTGTGCAGAAACCGATCGTTCGCGTCGGACGGCGGCCGACAGTTGCCATCCTGTCGACCGGTGACGAGATCATCGATGTCGGCGACGAGATGGCGTACGGGAAGGTGGTCAACTCCAACTCCTACTCGCTGGCGGCGCTGGTGCGGGAAGCGGGCGGGATTCCGCGCATGATCGGCATCGTGGCGGATACTCCCGAGGCGACGATTGCCGCGATCGAATCGGCGCTCGAAAGTGATTTCGTCATCTCTTCCGGCGGCGTTTCGGTCGGCGCCTACGACTTCGTCAAAGAGGCGCTCGACACGCTCGGCGCGGAGACGAAGTTCTGGCAGGTGGCCATGAAACCCGGCAAGCCGGTGGTCCTTTCGCGCATTCGCGGGCGGCTCTACTTCGGACTGCCTGGGAACCCGGTGTCGTGCATGGTCTCGTTCCTCCTCTTCATCGCGCCGGCCATTCGGAAGGCGATGGGGCAGACCACCAATCTCCTGCCGCCGATCGTGCAGACGCGTGTGGCGACGTCGCTGAAATCGCGCGGCGACCGGCGCAACTACATGCGCGTCCGCGTGGTGGCGCGCGACGGCGAGCTCGTTTCACAGCCGATGAGGTCGCAGGGGTCCGGGGTCTCGACCTCGATGGTGCAGGCGAATGGCCTGGTGATCGTCGAGACGGGTGTCACCGCGATCGAAGAAGGGTCGATGGTGCCGACGGTCCTGGTCGGGCCGGTGCAGTCGTGACCTCTACGCCAGCGCGAAGGTTCGCAGCGGTGTGTGGATGGCGCCCTTCGGATTGAGCTCGCTGGAGAACAGCGTCACCGAATCGACCAGGAACGGGTCCGACTTGTAGTCCCGCAGCGCGCCGTTGAAGATCTCGATGCAGGCCGGCGGCCAGGGGTCGCGGATGCGGAAGAGCGTCAGGTGCGCGCGGAAGTCGGCGCGATCGAGGGTGACGCCGGCGGCTTTCACTCCCGCGCGCACGGCATCGGCGACGGCGCGGAACTTCTCCTCGGGCGTTGCGCCGACCCACCCGACGCGGGCATGGCGCGGATTCGGGAAGAAGCCACTCCCTCGCAGGCGTCCCTCGAATCGCGGAACCTCGGACAGCGCCTCTTCCAGCAGCGGCGCGAGCTTTGGCAGGAGCGATTCCGGTTGTTCGCCGAGGAAGGCGAAGGTGAGGTGCTGGGTCTCGGGACGAACCCATGATGCCGGCGGCAGTTTCGTTTTCACCATGGACACGCGGTCGCTGATCGCGCGGAGCTCGGACTCCGGAAAGGAGATGGCGATGAAAAGGCGCATTGGGTAGGTGGACGAAGCGCCGAAGATTGTAGTCGTCAATCCGCCTGGCCCGCCAGAAACTCGGGGGTGAAGATGCGGGCGATCTCGTCGTCACCAAGAACCTTTTTCTCGCGCAGCAGCTGCGGGATGGGCGTGCCGCTCTTCGCCGACTCCTTGGCGATCTCCGCGGCCTTCGCGTAGCCGATGATCGGATTGAGGACCGTGGCCAGCGACGGGGAGCTGATGTAGTAGGCCTCGCACTGTGCGCGATCGGCCTCGATCCCGGCGATGCACTTGGCGATGAAGACAGGCAGGTAGTTCTTCAGGATCTCGATCGAGAAGAGAATCTCGAACGCCATCAGCGGCATCATCACGTTCAACTCGAGCTGGCCGGCCTGCACGGCGTAATCGATCGTCGTCGCCGAACCGATGATGTGGAAGCAGATCTGGTTCATGCACTCCAGCATCGACGGGTTCACCTTGCCCGGCATGATCGAGGAGCCCGGCTGCACGGACGGCAGGGTGATCTCGGCGAGGCCCGTTTGCGGGCCGGAGGCGAGGAGACGCAGGTCGTTGGTGATGCGCGTCAGATCGAGGGCGAGATTGCGAAGCGCGGCGGAGACCGCGGCAACCGGAAGCTGCGACTGCATCGCTTCGCGCAGGTCGTCCGTGGCCGTCAGATCGAGATTCGTCAGTTCGTTCAGATGTCGGATGACGATGTGGCGATAGCCGCGTGGCGCGTTCATGCCCGTTCCAACGGCGGTGCCGCCGATGCCGAGGACGCGCAGCTCATTCGCGGCATCGCGAAGAAGGCGGGTGGCGCGACGCGTTGCGGCGGCGTAGGCGCGAAACTCCTGGCCGAGGGTCAGCGGCACCGCATCCTGAAGGTGCGTGCGGCCGGATTTGATGACGTCTTTGAACGCCTCGCCGCGATTCTCGAATGCATCGGCGAGAGCATCGAGTTGCGGGAAGAGCTGATTCAGTAAAAGAAGTGCTGCGATGCGGATGGCGGTCGGAAAGACGTCGTTGGTCGACTGCGCCATGTTGACGTGATCGTTCGGATGAATCGGCTTGTACGTCCCGCGCTCGGGATTGGCCAGGTTGGCGATGACCTCGTTCACGTTCATGTTGAACGACGTCCCGGCGCCCGCCTGGAATACGTCGACGACGAATTGCCCGCGGTATTTCTCCTCGTCGTGCAGCAGCTCGTCGCAGGCGGCGATGATCGCGTCCGCAAGAGACGCGTCAAGCTCGAGCTCCTTGTTCGCCATCGCCGCCGCTTTCTTCAACAGGACAAAGGCGCGGATGAACAGCGGATGCTCACGCAGGCCGCTGACGGGATAGTTCTCCACCGCACGCTGTGTCTGCGCGCCGTAGAGCGCGTCGTCAGGAACCTGGACTTCGCCGAGGGTGTCGCGTTCGATTCGCATGGTCAAAGGTCGCTGTAGAAACGGTAGCCGCTTCCGCCGGCGGCCTTGGCAGAGTACATGGCTTTGTCGGCGCGGGCGGTCAGGGCCTCGGTCGAGTCTCCATCGAGAGGATGCATGCTCACGCCGACGCTCACGCTCACCACGAGCGTGTATCCCTGGTAGGTGAACGGGTGCCGCAAACTCTCCAGAAGCTTGTCGATCACCAGCTTCGCGTTTTCCTGCGAGCCGATGTCGGGAAGGATGAGCGCGAACTCATCGCCGCCGAGCCGGGCGACCGTATCGAGCGTCCGCAGGCCGCCGCGCAGCCGTGAAGCGACCTCGCACAAGAGAGCGTCGCCGGCGAGGTGGCCGAAAAGGTCGTTGATCTCTTTGAAGCCATCGAGGTCGACGTATGCCAGAGCCCACGGCGGCGTCTCCCCCTCGACGACGGCTCGCCGCTTCGCCCGTTCGAACGCGCGGCTGAGCCGATCTTCGAAAAGCGTTCGATTGGCCATTCCGGTCAGCGGGTCCTTCAGCGCACGGTCACGCAACTCCCGCTCCAATGTGGTCCGGTCGGTCACGTCGAGCGCATGTCCCAGAACGTAGGCGTCCTGATCAGGCTCGCGGACGACGTAATTGCGATACTCCCACACCCGCTGGTTGCCGCCGGCATCGAGAAGGATCATGTTGCCGCTCATCTCGTCCGCGGCGGCGATCGCGGCCAGATAGTCGGCGAACTTCGGCCGGGCTTCCGGCGACAGAAAGCCCTCCAGATTGCGGCCGGTCATCTGATCCACCGTCAGTCCGAGGTTTGCCGCCGCGGCGTTGTTCACCGTGAGGATCGTACCGTCCATCGAATGCGTGCAAAGCAGGCCGAGGCTGCGCTCGAAAAGGGTGCGATAGCGCTCCTCGCTTGCCTCGACGGCCGCGGTCCGCTCCTTCGCCGCGACCGCCTCGGCGAGCATATCTGCGGCGACGCGCAGCGCCAGAATCTCGCCCTGCGACCACTCGCGCTCGGCTTCGCAGTCGTCGAACCCGAGGAACCCCCAGAGGCGTCCGCCAGACAGCACCGGCACGACCGCGAGCGAGCAGGTTTTTTGCTGGGCGAGCGCGGCCCGCTCGGACTCGGGAAAGTCGCGCACCGGTCCGTGCACGGTCTCGCCTCGGCTGAAGCTTTCGAGCCAGCGCCCGAAGCCGGTGTCCCGGATCGGCATCTCCTCGCGTAGCGACTCGGCCATCGGCATGATGCCCGGCGCCACCCAGCCGAAGCGCAGCCTGGCGGCGAATCTGCCGTCCTGCGAAACCTGGAAGATCGACGCCCGGCTCGCGCCCACCGCGGCACCGATGCCGCCGATGACTTCGTTCGCCACTTCTTCCCACGAGGCGGACTGGAAGAATCTCTCGGCTGCAATGGCTACCGCCTCGAGGACGACGCCGCGGAGCTCGAGCTCGGCATTGGCCTCGCGAAGCATTTCCCCCAGCCGCCGCAACTCCTCCTCGGCACGCCGCCGCCGGGTCTGATCGTGAAAGACCGCAATGGCGTGGGAGACGCGGCCTTTTGCGTCGATCACCGGAGTGCCCCAGGCAGCGACCGCGATCCGGGAGTCCGGCCGCTGGATCTCCATGTCGTCGCATTCGGTCGATTCGCCCGAGAGCGCGCGGGCAATCGTGCTGCGCGCCGGCGGATACGGTTGACCGGTCTCGGCGAGAAACAACTGATCGTTGAGCTCCGACATCTGCGCGCCGGCCGGAATGGGCCGGCCGAGAAGCTCCCGCGCGGCGAGATTGGCGTATCGCGACTTGCTGTCCGCGCCGGTGATGATGACGCCGAGCGGGAAGGAGTCGAGATACTTGATCACCGCCTCCCAGTAGCCGCGGCTCTGGATCACGATCACCGCGCCGATCGCTCCGGCGGCAGCCAGCAACATCAGCCGGGCGACCTGATTGTCCCAATTGAATCTGCCGTATCCGCTGAGCGCGAAGGCGGATCCATGCAGGTCGTAATGCGCAGCGGCCCGCAGGACGATCGCGCCATACTCCGCCATCGCGACCAGTGCCGCGACGAGGCACCAGCGCCAATCCTGGCGCAGGCAGACCATCGCCAGCGCGATGAAATAGCAGCAGAAGACCACGCGGCTGTTGGTGGCGGCGAGAGGATTGCCCGAGAGCAGGAACCCGAGGTTCACCATGCTCACCGTGCTGACGTCGAGGAGAGAGGTGAAGAGGCCCAGCCCTGCGGGTGGCTTCGGCCACCGGGCAAGCCAGAGCACGATGCTCCCCATCACCAGGACTGCCGCGGTTGCCCCAACGCCGATCGCGGCCTCGGCTCCCGGCGTCCGGGACAGAACGCTCTTGAGCGGAATCAGTCCAACGAGTGCCGTGATTGCCAGCCGGACCCGGGCGGCGAGCACTTCGCCCTCGCGGCCGAAGGCGATCGATTGGAAGTCAGGCGCGGTCCACGCCCGTGCGGACGTCGCAATCGCCGGGCGTTTCATGGAGGCCGGAGTATAGGCCTCTTCCTTCCAGTCGCTTGTGACGGGACTCTACCTTGCCTTCATCCCTTCAATCCGCGCCTTCGATTCCTCGAAAACATTCTTGTGCAGCGACTGGCCGTGTGCGTCCATCGTGACGATGGCCATGAAGTCTTCGACCCAGAGATGCCAGATCGCTTCGGGCGATCCGAGGTCCATCCAGTCGACGCCGTCGACGCGCTTGATTGATGCAGCGCACACCTGCGCCGCGCCGCCGATGGCGTGGAGGTAGACCGCGCCGTACTCCTTGCAGGCCGCCAGCGTCTTCTCCCCCATCCCACCCTTGCCGATCACGCCGCGGATTTTGTAATCGCGCATGACTTCCCACTGGTACGGCTCTTCGCGCGAGGAGGTGGTCGGCCCGGCGGCTTTGCAGACCCACTGGTCGCCCTCTTTCACCATCACCGGACCGCAGTGATAAATGATGTGCCCTTCCAGATCGACCGGCGGCTTGGTGCCGGTGTGAATGCGATGGTGAACCGCATCGCGTCCCGTATAGAGCCGGCCGGTGATGGAGACGGTGTCGCCGACGTGCAGGCTGCGGATGGTTGCTTCGTCGATTGGAGTCGTTAGTTTTACGAGAGCCATTGAAATGTTGAATGTTCAATGGTGAATGTTGAATGTTGAATGGAATGTCGCCACCGAGGCACATTCAACATTCAACACTGAACATTCAACATTCAACATTCGCTTCTCCTCAGTACAACCACTCCGTCACGTTTCCGCCGAGGTCCAGATTCGCTCCCCGCCGCCGGTACGCCCAGCACATGTAGGCGATGGAGACGAAGAACGAGGCAGGCAGCCGATTGAGCTTGCCGATCTTGCAGGCCAGCAGCGTGGTCTTGCCGCCGAATCCCATCGGACCGATGCCGGACTGATTCGCTTTCTCGACCACGCGTTCTTCGATCTCAGCAAGGACCGGATCGGGATTGGTGTCGTCGAGCAGCCGGAGCAGCTGTTCCTTCGCGAAGCCGTAGCCGGTGCCGCGGTCGCCGCCGATGCAGACGCCGAGGATGCCGGGGCCGCAGCCCTGGCCCTGCGCCTGGAGCACGCAATCGAGGATGGCGTTCTCGACGCCTTTGAGATCGCGGCCGCCGAGGTCGGGGTGCGGGAGCGAATACTGCGCATTCATGTTCTCGCAGCCGCCGCCCTTCAGCATCAGCTTCACCTCGATGTGCGGCTCGCGCCACTGGTGGAAGTGAAAGACCGGCGAGCCCGGCCCGGTGTTGTCGCCGGTGTTCTTTCCGGTGATGCTGTCAACGCTGTTCTGCCGCAGATACCCTTTCCTCGTCGCCTCCCGCACCGCCTCGGTGGCGATCTCTTCGAACGCGAGCTGGTCATAGCCGGCCGGCGTGTGGACGTAGAAGAGGATCGTTCCGGTGTCCTGGCAGAGCGGCAGCGAGCCCTCGCGCGCCAGTCCGATGTTGCATCCGATGACGTTGAGGGCGACGTCGGCATTCGATCCCTCGACTTCGTTCTTCCGCGCCCCGGTCACCGCCCGGACGACGTCGTCCGGCAGCTGCGTCGACGTGCGGCGGATCAATTCGAGGATCGATTCGAAGAGGTTCGTTTCAGGCGAGATGCGATCAATCGTGTGCGCGGTCGCGCTCATGGGGGTTCTCCGGGTGGGAAGTCTAGCTGATGAGGGTTAACCAATCTTGATGGGTTGGGATTCTGGCTACAATCCCACCCTCATGCTTCGCGACAAGCTCCTCCATCACGAGCCGGTCGACGGCTTCCGGTGGCGGAGCCACGAGATCACGCGC
>Ga0207689_10001957_pt1 | contig 19463 bp, 22 predicted proteins | sample KBSMisM52_FD_184312 | JGI IMG/M metagenome (GOLD analysis project Ga0207689, IMG submission 184312) | Miscanthus rhizosphere microbial communities from Kellogg Biological Station, Michigan, USA - KBS Miscanthus M5-2 (SPAdes) (version 2) | ecosystem: Host-associated > Plants > Roots >... | reverse complement strand
TCGGCAAGCAGCTCGCCGCGCTCGCCGGCCAGCACATGAAGCGGGTGACGATGGAGCTCGGCGGCCACGCGCCGGTGATCGTCTTCGACGACGCCGACGCTGCGGTGGCGGCGAAGGTGATGGCGGCGAGCAAGTTCCGCAACGCCGGCCAGGTCTGCATCTCGCCGACGCGCTTTCTCGTCCAGGAAGGCATCTACAAGAGCTTCGTCGAGCAGTTCGCCGCGCACGCGAAGGCGCTCAAGGTCGGCAACGGCCTCGACAAGGACGTGCGGATGGGCGCGCTCGCCAATCCGCGGCGCGCCCGCGCGATGGAGGCCAACGTCGAGGACGCGTCGAAGCACGGCGCGAAGGTGCTGGCCGGCGGCCATGCAATCGGCGACAAGGGCAACTTCTGGGAGCCCACCGTCCTCACCGAGCTTTCGAGCGACGCCAAGGCGATGAACGAGGAGCCGTTCGGGCCGCTCGCGATCATCAATCCGTTCCGCAGCTTCGACGACGCGGTGGAGGAAGCCAACCGCCTGCCGTTCGGGCTCGCCGCTTACGCGTGGACGAAGTCGGCGAAGACCGCGAACGCGATCGCCAACGCCGTCGAGACCGGGATGATCTCGATCAACAACACCGGACTCGGCATCCCCGAGGTGCCGTTCGGCGGCGTCAAGGACTCGGGCTACGGCTCCGAAGGCGGCAGCGAGGCGATCGAGCCGTACCTCAACCCGAAGTTCGTCTCGCAGGCCGGCCTCTAGCACCGCGCGCGATGGCGATCGAGCTCGAGAAGGAAGCGCGCGAGGTCGCCATCGCGTCGATCGAACGCTGGTTCCAGGACGAGCGCGAGGAGCGCGTCGGCAACATCTTCGCCGGCGCGCTGCTCGGCTTCTTCCTCGAGGAGATCGCGCCCTCGGTCTACAACCGCGCCGTGGCCGACGTGCAGGAGCGCTTGCGGATCCGCGTCGACGAGGTCGAGATCGAGGTCCACGAGGACGAGTTCGGCTACTGGCCCAAGCGCCAGCCGCGGCGCTGAGCGCGCGGCCGGCGGGTTCGGCGATGCAGACCGCGGGCGAGCTGCTCGAGCGCGAGTCGCTGCTCGCGGCGCTCGGCGACGCTGCCGATGCCGCGGCGCGCGGTGACGGCCGCACCGTCCTCGTCAGCGGCGAGGCGGGGATCGGCAAGACGTCGCTGCTCGAGCGCTTCGCCGCCGGGCTCGGCCGCGGCCGCGTGCTCTGGGGCGCGTGCGAAGCGCTGGCGACGCCGCGGCCGCTCGGGCCGCTCCACGACATCGCCGGCCCTGCCGGCGCCGCGCTGCGCGGCGCGCTGGCGCGGCCGGGCGATCGCGCCGCGCTCTTCGCCGCCGTGCTCGACGAGCTGGCGCGGCCGCCGGCACCGACGGTCGTCGTCTTCGAGGACGTGCACTGGGCCGACGACGCGACGCTCGACCTTGTCAAGTACCTCGGCCGTCGCATCCGCCACGCCGGCGCACTGCTCGTCCTCAGCCACCGCGACGACGCCGCGTCGCTCGACAAGCTGCGCGCCGTCCTCGGCGACCTGCCGTCGGCGCACGTCGCGCGGCTGCAGGTGCCGCCGCTGTCTCGCGCCGCCGTCGAGCGGCTCGCCGCGGTCGTCGCGCGCCGCGACGCCGGCGGCGTCCACGCCGCGACCGGAGGCAACGCGTTCTTCGTCACCGAGGTGCTGCGCCAGGGCGGCGCAGCCGCCGGCGTGCCGGCGAGCGTGCGCGATGCCGTGCTGGCGCGCGCCGCGATGCTGCCGCCGCTCGCCGACGCGCTGCTCCAGCTCGTCGCGATCGTGCCGCGCCAGATCGACCTCGCGCTCGTCGGCGACGTCCTCGCGCCGACGACCGAGACCGTCGAGGCGTGCCTCGCGAGCGGACTGCTCGTCGTCGACGGCGCCAGCCTGCGCTTTCGCCACGAGCTGGCGCGCACGGCGGTCGAGGAAGCGCTGCAGCCGCCGCGCGCGGCGGCGCTGCACCACCGCGTCCTCGCCGCGCTCGAGGCGCGGCCGGACCGCGAGACGTCGCTCGCGGCGCGCGCGCACCACGCGCAGAAGGCCGGCGACGCTGCCGCGATCCTGCGCTGGTCGCCGCTCGCTGCGCACGAGGCGGCGCTGCGCGGCGCGCGCCACGAGGCGGCGGCGCACTGCCACGCCGCGCTCGCGCTCGGCGAGCACCTGGCGCCGCGCGAGCGCGCCGCGTTGCTCGACGAGCTCGCGACGCACTGCTTCGAGCTGAACGACCTCGACGCCGCGATCGCGGCGCGCGAGGAAGCGATCGCGCTCTGGGGCGCGCATGGCGACGACGAACGGCAGGGCGAAGCGCTCGCCGCGCACGCGATGTCGCTCGTGCGGGCGCTGCGCAACGCCGACGCCGACGCCGCGAGCCGGCGCGCCCTCGACCTCGCCGGCGCGCATCCTGCCGGACGCACGCTCGCCAGGGCGCAGGCGACCGAGTCGTACCTGCGCATGCTCAACCGCGACTACGACGAGGCGATCGCCTGGGGCGCACGCGCGCTGACGCTCGCCGAAGCGGCGGGCGACGTCGCGACGCAGGCGCGCGCGCTGCTGACGCTGGGAGCGGCGACGATGTTCGTCGACTACGAGCGCGGCTGCGCGCACCTCGCGAGGAGCCGCGAGCTGGCGCGCTCGCTCGACGACGGCGGCGCCGCGGTCGCCGACGCGCATGTCATGCTCGGCACGGCGTCGGGCGAGCTGCACGCGTTCGCCGCCGCCGAGGGCTATCTCGACGACGGCATCGCGTTCGCGCGCGCCCACGACCTCGACCGCCTCGCCGGCTACATGGAAGGCTGGCAGGCGCTCGTCGACCTGCACCGCGGCCGCTGGGCGCTCGCCGGCGAGCGTGCCAACGCCGTCGCGGCGCGCGAGCTCGGCCGCACGACCAACCGCGTCGTCGCGCTGATCGCGCTCGGGCGCCTGAGGACGCGGCGCGGCGATCCCGGCGCCGCCGACGTGCTCGACGAGGCGCTCGAGCTCGCCGAGCGCAGCGGCACGCTGCAGCGACTCGGGCCGGTGTGCGCGGCGCGCGCGGAAGCCGCGTGGATGGCCGGCGACGACGAGCGTGCCGTGCGCGAGGCCGAGCGTGCGTGCGCCCTGGCGGCGGCGAAGCGACATCCGTGGCTGCTCGGCGAGCTCGCGTTCTGGCGCCATCGCGGCGGCGGGCTCGTCGTCGCGCCGCCCGGCTGCGCCGAGCCGTTCGCCTTGCAGATGGCCTGGCGCTGGAGCGACGCCGCCGCGGCGTGGCGGGCGATGGGCTGCCCGTACGAGGAAGCGCGCGCGCTCGCCGACGGCGACGAGGCGGCGCAGCGCGCCGCGCTGGCGATCCTCGACAAGCTCGGCGCCAAGCCGCTCGCCGAGTGCGTCCGCCGCCAGATGCGCGAGGCCGGCGTGCGCTCGGTGCCGCGCGGCGCGGCGAGCGCGACGCGCAGCAACGAGGTCGGCCTCACGGCACGCGAGCTCGAGGTGCTCGCGCTCGTCGCCGACGGCCGTCGCAACGCCGAGATCGCGGCGCGCCTGTCGCGCTCGGCGCGCACCGTCGAGCGCCACGTCGAGTCGATCCTCGCCAAGCTCGGCGCCGGGTCGCGCGCCGAGGCGGTCGAGGCGGCGCGCCGGCTCGGCCTGCTCGCGAAAATGGGTAGCGCGCGCTCCTGAAATGGGGGCCGCCACCCTGAGCGGCGGCGCTCCGGCTTCCTATCGTGACGCCACGGTCCGATGTGGATCGCACCAGCAAGGAGCCATCATGTCGCGCTATCTCGTCGAACGCACGTTCCCCGAGGGCCTCTCGATCCCGCAGACCGAAGCGGGAGCGAAGGCGGTCCGCTCGGTCGTCGATGTCAACGCCAGGGACGGCGTCACCTGGGTCCACTCGTACGTGTCGCCCGACCGGCAGAAGACGTTCTGCATCTACGACGGCCCGTCGCCCGAGGCGATTCGCACCGTCGCCGAGCGCAACAAGCTGCCGGTCGATCGCATCACCGAGGTCTCGGTGCTCGATCCGTACTTCTACCGGGCGGCCTGACCGCCGGCAGGCGCGGGCCGCGGCCCGCGCCTCTTTCGCGCTGGGTCACGTCGCCCGCCAGCGGCGCTCGGCGTCGTCCCACGCCGCGAGCGGCTGCAGGTCGGGAACCCACGCCAGGCCCGACTTCGCGTCCGACGACGGCGCGTCGGGCGTGACGACGACGTCGAGCAGCGCCGGCCGGTTCGCCATCGCGCGCGCGATCGCGGCCGGCAGCTCGTCCGCCTTCTCGACGCGCTCGCCGTGCATGCCGAACGCGCGCGCCATCGCCGCATGGTCGGCGAACTGCAGCCGCGTGCCGACGACCTTGCCGTGCGTCTCTTCCTGGTCGCGAACCTCGATCGCCCACGCGCCGTTGTTGGCGACGACGATGAGCACCGGCGCGCGATGGCGCACCGCGGTGTCGATCTCCATCGCGTTGAAGCCGAACGCACCGTCGCCGGTCGCGACGACGACCAGGCGGTCGGGGCATGCCAGGCTCGCGGCGATGCCGAACGGCGTGCCGACGCCGATGCAGCCGAGCGGCCCGGGATCGAGATAGGTCGCCGCCGGCAGGCCGACGCGCGCGAAGCTGAGGAAATCGCCGCCGTCGGCTACCACGATCGCGTCGGCCGGCACCGCGTCGCGCAGCGCGGCGAGCAGCCGGTTCGGATGCATCCTGCCGTCGCCGCCGGGCGGCGCATTGCGCATCGCCTCGACGAGCTTCTTCGCGCGCTCGTCGTGCTTGCCGCGCACGGTTGTGGCCCAGTCGGCATCGGTCGCCGCGGCGCGCGTGCCCGCGGCGGCGACGATCGACGCGAGCGCGTCGGCCGGCGTCGCGAGGAGCTCGACCTCGCCGCGCCGGTTGTCGCGCAGCTCGCCGACGTTGTCGGCGATGCGCACGAGCCGCGCATTGCCGAACACGGCGGGCGAGCCGTACGCGAGCTGGAAGTCGAGCTTGCGTCCGACCGTGACGACGACGTCGGCCTGCGCCATCACCGAGCCGCGCATCGCTGCGACGACCGCAGGATGGTCATCGGGGACGAGGCCGCGGCTTTCGCCGGTGTCGAGGTAGAGCGCGTTCAGCCGCTCGAGCAGGCTGAGGAGCGCCGGGCCGGCGCCGCGCGCGCCGCGACCGCTGATGACGAGCGCGCGCCTGGCCGACCAGAGCAGCTCGACCGCGCGCTCGACCGCGTCGGGGTCGGGGAGCAGCCGCGACCGCGGCGCGGCGCGCAGGTACTCGGCGAGGCGGAGCGCGGCGGGCACTTCTGCGCGCAGCACGTCGACCGGGAAGTCGAGGAACGCCGGCCCCGGCTCGCCGCCGTCGCCGAGCGCGCGGGCGCACGCCTCGTCGAGCTCCTGCAGGACGAGACCGCCGAGGCGTTCCGCGACGGCTGGTGCTCGGTCGGCGACATGGCGCGGCGCGACGACGATGGCTACATCCGCCTGGTCGACCGCAAGAGCAACATGATCATCAGCGGCGGCGAGAACGTGTACCCGTCGGAAGTCGAGGCGGTGATCGGCGCCCATCCGCAGGTCGAGGACGTCGCGGTGATCGGCCTGCCCGACGCGAAGTGGGGCGAGGCGGTGTGCGCGGTCGTCGTCGTGCGCGCCGGCGGTGCGCTCAGCGAGGACGCGGTCGTCGCCTGGTGCCGCGAGCGGATGGCCGGCTACAAGCGGCCGCGCTCGGTCGTCTTCATGGCGGCGGCCGAGATGCCGCGCACGGCGACCGGCAAGATCCTGCACCGCACCCTGCGCGAACGCCTCGCCGCGAAGGCGGAAGGTCGCTGAGCCTCGGCGGTCGCTCGCCCGCCGCTAGAAGAACATCCTCGGCAACCAGAGGACGAGCTTGGGCAGGTAGGTGATGATGACCAGGCTCACGAGCAGCGGCACGAGCCACGGCAGGATCGCGATCGTCGTCCGCTCGAACGAGAGGCCGGAGACGCGCGCGAGCACGAACAGCACCATCCCCATCGGCGGGTGGAGCAGGCCGATCATGAGGTTGAGCACCATGACGAGCCCGAAGTGGATCGGGTCGACGCCGAGCTGCACCGCGATCGGCAGCAGCAGCGGCACGAGGATCGTGATCGCCGCGGTCGGCTCGAGGAAGCAGCCGACGAAGAGCATCAGCAGGTTGGCGAGCAGCAGGAAGACCCAGGCTTCCTTGGTGAACGCGAGCACCCACGCGGCGAGGTCGGCGGTGACGCCGGTCGCGGTCAGCATCCAGCCGAAGATCGACGCCGAGGCGACGATGAAGAGCACGGTCGCCGTCGTCTCGACGGTGTCGAGGCAGACCTTGACGAACATCCGCCAGCTGAGCGTCCGGTACCAGGCGAAGCCGAGGATCATCGCCCACACGCAGGCGGCGATCGCGCCCTCGGTCGGCGTGAACAGGCCCGTCGTCATGCCGCCGATCAGGAGCACCGGCGTCATGATCGGCAGCAGCGCCTCGAAGCGGAAGATGCGGTCGAGGACGAAGAGCGACGCAAGCCCGGCGAGCACCGAGAGCTGCGCCGGCGCGCCGAGGCGGTCGACGACCGCCCAGAGCAGCAGCGGCCACGCAACCACCACCGCGAGCTCGCCGATGGCCTTGCCGAAGCGCGACCGCGAGAAGCCGACGTCGGCGCCCCAGCCGTTCTTGTGCGCGTAGTACGCGACTGTCAGCATCATCAGGATCGCCATCAGCGCGCCGGGCAGGATGCCGGCGAGGAAGAGCGCGCCGACCGAGGCGTTGGCCATCATCCCGTAGATCACGAACGGCAGGCTCGGCGGGATGATCGGGCCGAGCGTCGCCGACGCGGCGGTGACGCCGACCGAGAACTCGGTGTCGTAGCCGTGCTCCTGCATCGCCTTGATCTCGATCGTGCCGAGGCCCGCGGCGTCGGCGATCGCGGTGCCGCTCATGCCGGCGAAGATGACCGAGCCGAGGACGTTGACGTGGCCGAGGCCGCCCTTCAGCCAGCCGACGAGCGCGAGCGCGAAGTTGTAGATGCGCGTCGTGATGCCGGCGTTGTTCATCAGGTTGCCGGCGAGGATGAAGAACGGCACCGCGAGGAGCGGGAAGCTGTCGATGCCGCTCACCATCCGGTGGACGACGACGAAAGGCGGCGGGCTGCCGGAGATCAGCACGTAGGCGAGCGACGCTCCCGCCATCGCGATCGCGACCGGCATGCCGCTGCTCATGAAGAGCAGGAAGAAGATCTTCAGCATGGCAGACGGCCGCCGGCTAGCGGTCGGCGAGCGTCGACATCGGCCGCTCGAGGATGCTGTAGCCGCGCCGCCAGTGGACGAGCGCGACCTGGATCGAACGCAGAGTCATCGCCGCGAAGCCGAACAGGCAGACGCCGTAAACGACGTTCATCGGCGCGTCGACGATCGTCATCCGCGTCTGGTTGCCGATCCTCAGCATCATCTGCACCGTCAGCACGACGACGGTGGCGAAGAACGCGATCCGCAGCACGTCGACCGCGCGCGACAGCCAGCGGCCGAGCGCAGCGGGCATGTGGCGGTAGAAGAAGTCGACCTGGATGTGCATGTTCTTGGCGACGCCGATCGTCGCGCCGACGAAGACGACGCCGATCAGCATGTAGCGCGAGACCTCCTCGGTCCACGCCGCCGAGTCGTTGAGGACGTAGCGAGTGACGAACTGGTAGAAGACGGTCGCGCCGAGCATCCAAAAAAGGGCCAGCGCGAGCCAGCCCTCGAAGATCGTCCCGGAGAAGTCGACCGCCTCGTCGTGGAGGTGGACGTGCCCCTCCTCGTCGATGATCTTCTCTTCTTCGGCCACGGCGCTCATTTCATGTTGACGATGCGGTCGTAGTCCTGCTGCCGGTAACCGAGGTCGGTCGGCTTGGTCGTCTTCAGCACCGCCTCGCGGAACGCGTTCTTGTCGACCGCGATGACGTTGATCCCCTTCTTCTTGAACTCGTCGACGAGCCGCACCTCCGACGCGATGATCTCGCGCCCGGTCTTGTCGGCGGCCTCCTGCATGACGTCGGTGAACGCTTTCTTGTCTGCGTCGGAAAGCTTGCTCCACACCTGTCCCGAGACGACGGTGAGCAGCGAGTCGACGATGTGGCCGGTGAGCGAGATGTTCTTCTGCACCTCGTAGAACTTCTTCGCCTCGATCGTCGGCAAGGGGTTTTCCTGTGCGTCGACGGTGTTGTTCTGCAGCGCGAGATAGACCTCGGCGAACGCGATCGGCGTCGGGTTGGCGCCGAGCGCCTTCGGAAACGCGAGGTACGCGGGTGCGTCCGGGACGCGGATCTTGAGGCCCTTCATGTCCTCGGGCTTGGTCACCGGATGCGCCGCGTTCGACGTCACCTGGCGCGCGCCGTAGTAGGTCAGCGCCGTGATGTGGTTGCCGGTCTTCTCGTCGTAACCCTTGGCGAGCTCGCGGAAGACGTCGCTGTTGGCGTACTTCAGCTGGTGCTCGGCGTCGCGGAAGATGAACGGGAAGTAGGTGATCGCGAGCGGCGGGTAGCTGCGGCCGGCGAAGCTCGCGCCGGTGAGGATGATGTCGACGGTGCCGAGCGTCAGCCCCTGGTTGATGTCGGACTCCTTGCCGAGGCTCGACGCCGGAAAGACCTGGATCTCGTAGCGCCCGTTGGTGCGCTTCTTGATCTCGTCGCCGGCCCACACCGCGTACTTGTGGAACGGCTCCGAGGTCTCGTAGACGTGTGCCCACTTGAGCTTGGTCTGCGCGTGCGCGGCCGGCGGCGCGGCGAGCGCGGCGGTGGCGAGTGCGCAGGCGACGAAAGTCTTCAGGGCGGTTCGTTTGGTCGTCATGCGGCGGTCTCCGTGTTGGCGATGGACATCGATCGGCGGCCCTCGACGGGGGCGCGCAAGGCGAGCCACGGTACGGGCCGCGCACGGGCGCGCACGACCGGGCAAACCCTGAAGCGCGAGCGGCGGCTTTCCCCTAGCGAGCGCAGGCGCTCGGGACGGTGCCACGCTCAGCCGATCAGCGCCGGCAGCCAGGTCGCGACCGCCGGGACGAGGAAGACGAGCGCGAGCAGGAGCACGCTCATCGCGAGGTACGGGACGACGGCGCGGAAGATGTCGAGCATCGTCACCTGCGGCGGCGCCACGCCCTTCATCGTCATCAGCAGCAAGCCGTGCGGCGGCAGCAGCAGCCCCATCTGCATGCAGATCAGGAACAGCACGCCGAACCAGACCAGGTCGATGCCGAGCGTCTGCACGATCGGCATGAAGATCGGGAGGGTGATCATCATCATGCTGACCTGGTCGACGAAGACGCCGAGGAAGATGAGCAGCAGCATCATGCCGACGATCACCGCCCACGGCGCCAGGCCGGCGCCGGTGATCGTCTGCGAGAGGCCGTTCGACGCGCCCGAGAACGAGAGGATCTGCGCGAACGTCGTCGCACCGACGATGATGAAGAGGATCATGGCCGAGATCGCGACGGTGCCCTTGAGCGATGCGAGCAGGATGCGCACGCTGAGCGCGCGGTAGGCGAGCGCGAAGACGATCGTCGCGGCGGCGCCGACGGCGGCCGACTCGGTCGGCGTTCCCCAGCCGGCGGCCATCGCGCCGACGACGACGGCGAAGATCGAGACCAGCGGCAGCACGTAGAGCAGGAACGGCTTGAAGCGCGCGAAGCCCGGGTGGCGTTCGAGCGGAACGTTCGGCGCCAGCTCCGGCTTGGTCTTGACGCGCACGACGATCCAGGCGACGAACGCGACCGAGAGCACGAGCCCGGGCACGACGCCGCCGATCAGGAGCTTCGAGATCGAGATCCCCGACAGCGACCCGAGCAGCACCGTCAGCGCCGACGGCGGGATCAGCATGTCGACCGCGCCGATCGCCATCACCGGGCCGCACGCGAGCCGAGGGTCGTAGCCGCGTGCGAGCATCACCGGGACCATCAGCGAGCCGAGCATCGCCGTGGTCGCGATCGTCGAGCCCGAGATCGCCGAGAACACCGTGCCGGCGACGACGGCGACGACCGCGAGCCGGCCGGGCACCTGCGCGATCAGCCGCTCGATGCCGTCGATCACCTTGACGGCGAGGCCGGTGTGGAAGAGCACTTCGCCCATCAGGATGAAGAGCGGGATCGGCGTCAGCGAGAAGCTCATCACCGAGCTGACGCTGTTGCGGGCGAGCTGCGCGAGGCCAGGCTCGCCGCCGAGCCAGAGCCAGGCGCCGAGCAGGTTGATCGCGAGGAACGCGAACGCCACGGGCAAACCGACGAAGAGCAGCACGGTCGAGCCGCCGAGCAGCAGCCACGCCGCCGTGACCCAGCTCATGCCGCGCTCACCGCGTCGTCGCGCGGCCCGACTTCGGCATGCGCCAGCCGCCGCATGCGAAAGACGAACTCGATCGCCAGCAGCGCGAAGCAGATCGGCAGCGGCGCGAGAAACCACCACTCCGGCATCACCAGCGTCTTGATCGAGAGCGCCGAGCTTTGCGCGCTCTTCCACGTCGCCGAGCCGCCGTAGACGACCATCCAAAGACACGAGACGAGGCCGAGCGCGTCGGCGATCCACTCGCACGCGTACGCGGTGCGGCGCGGCAGCACGCGCAGCACGATGTCGACGCGGATGTGGCGGCCCTCGCGCAGCAGCCACGGCGCGGCGAGCAGGGTGATCGCGTAGAGGAGCAGCTCCGAGACCTCGTTGCTCCAGGCGACGCCGCGCGGCACGCCGGGGATGGCGACGTTTCGCGTCAGCACATCGGCGCAGATGATGGCTACCATCGCCAGCAGCGCGGCGCTCGCGAGGAGCGCGAGGCCTTCGATGAGCGCGCCGAAGCGCGCCTCGAGCGCAGCCGCGCCGCCGGGCCTCACTTCGAAGTCAGCGACTTCAGCTTCTTCGCGAACTCGGGGTTGGCCTTGGTCGCGCCGGCCCAGCCCGCGTCGTAGGCCTTGTCGACGTACGCCTTGGTCGCGGCGGGGTCGAATTGGATCGCCTGGATGCCGGCCTTGTCCTGGCGCGCGGTCTCATCCTTCGCGTACTGCGCCCAGAAGCCGTTCATCGCCTCGAGCGCGAGCGCCTGCTTGTCGAGGAACGCCTTCTGCGCCGGTGTCAGCCGCTGGTAGGCGTCGCGGTTGACGATGATCGAAACCTCGGCGTCGTAGAAGCCGGGGTCGACGCGGTACTTCGTCTTCTCCTGCCAGTTGAGGTCGAAGATCCCGCCGATCGGCCAGCCGTAGCCGTCGACGACGTTGCGCTCGAGCGCGGTGTAGACCTCGCCGGGCGGCGTCGTCACGACGTTGGCGCCGAGCGCGGCGAAGAAGTCGCGGTAGACCGGCGTGATGCGGATCTTGAGGCCGGTGAGATCGGGCTTGTCGACCTTCTTGTTGAGGTAGAGGTGGAACGGCTGGTTCTCGACCATGCGGGCGAGGTAGACCATGTTGCCCTTCTGTTGCCAGAGCTCGTTGATCGCCGCGAACGCGCCGTTCTTGCGCTGCTCGGCGACCGGCACCTGGATGAGCTTCAGGAAGTCGGACTCGGGCATGACGTTGGTGTAGAACGCGCCGGTCGACATCGCCATGTCGACGACGCCGCTCTTGACGGCATTGCCGACCTCGAACGTCGGAATCGCCTTCGGCCCGCCGATGAAGTTGATCTGCAGCGTCCCCTTGCCTTCGGCGTTGAACTGCTGGATCCACTTCTGCAGGTGGACGACGTAGATGCCGTTCTCGGCGAACGCGCTGACGAGGCGAAGCGTCGTCTCCTGCGCACGCGCCGGCAGGGCGGCGAGCGCGGCGCAGGCGAGTGCGCAGGACGTGACCAGGAGTCGGCGGGCGATCTGCATGGCGGCGGCTCTCGAAAACAAGGGGCTCCCGACTCTGCCCCAGCCCACGCAACGGTGGGCAGGGGGTTTGTCTGGAGCCCTCTGGCTGCGGCGGCCGCCGGCCGCGCTGCGGTCAACGCGGGCGATTCGCGGCGTACGACGCGCTGCGTGCCGGGTACGCGTGCGCGTGGCGCTCGACCAGGCCGATGCCCTCGCCGGCGGGAACGAGCTCGCCGCGCTGGCGCGCCATGCGCACCGACTCCTTGACCTCGGCGCGCGCGAGCAGCGAAGGCACCCACGTCGTCTGCGCGACCCTGGCTTCGCCGGCCGGAACGAGGTCGCCTTGGGCGCGGGCCTGCAGCACTTCGTTGCGGACGTCGGCGCGCGAGCGTTCGCTCGTCGCGGTCACGCGCGCAAACGGCTGGACCGCCTCGCCGGCGGGAACGAGCTCGCCGCGGGCGCGCGCTGCGAGGACGGCGCTGCGCATGTCGGCACGGGTCGAGTCCTGCGCTTGTGCAGGGGCTGCGGAAGCGAACGCGACGAAGGCCATCGCGGCGATCGAGAGTCGGAAGAGAGGCTTGGCTTGCATGGTCGTTTCCTGGAACTTGGGTGGCGCCGGAGGCGGTGTCCGACTGCGGGGTCGGTGCCGTCAATGTAGGAAAGCGGCGCCGCACCGCCGAGTGAGAACGGCGCTGCAAGCGAGTGACCGATTCACGCCGCCGGCGCGGCGCGGGCTCAGCCGTCGTCGCGGTCGGGCCAGCCCTGCGCGCCGACGAGCGGGACGAACATGACGCCACCGAGATCGTCCTCGTGCCACTCGGCATCGCCGCGCCGCTCGACGAGCACGAGCCGTTGTGCGCCGTAGCCGCTCGCGACCGGGATGACGAGCCGGCCGCCGACGGCGAGCTGCTCGCGCAGCGCCGCGGGAACGCGCGGCCCCGCCGCAGCGACGACGATCGCGTCGTACGGCGCGCCGCTCCGCCAGCCGGTGCTGCCGTCGCCGACGTGGACGTCGACGTTGGCGATGCCGAGCCGCGCCAGCCGCTCGCGCGCGAGCTCGACGAGCCGGGCATGCCGCTCGACCGCATCGACGTGGGCGACGAGCTGCGCCGCGACCGCGCTCGCGTAGCCCGAACCGGCGCCGACTTCGAGCATGCGATCGCCGGCGCCGAGCCGCGCCGCCTCGAGCATCAGCGCGACGATGTACGGCTGCGAGATCGTCTGCCCTTCCTCGATCGGCAGCGGCGAGTCCTCGTAGGCCTCTCGGCGCATCGCCGCGGCGACGAACGCGTGCCGCGGGATGCGCTTCATGGCCGCGATCACGCGCGCGTCACGAATGCCGCGCGCCTCGAGCTGCCGCGCCACCATCCAGTTGCGCTCCTGGAGGGTATTGGCGTCGTCGTCCACGGCAGCCCCTGCCGATCGGGAGGATCTACTGCGTGCGGTGCGTCTGCAGCCACTGCAGCTTGGCGGCGTAGAGGTCGTGCTGGTTGCGCGTCAGGCTGTTGTCGATCGCGAGCGTGAGATGGCGCCGCGCCGCGGCCTCGTCGCCGAGCCGCCAGTCGGCGACGCCGAGCCAGAAGTGGAACTCGTGGTACGTGTCGGCCCGCGCGACCTCGCGCGCGAACAGCTCGCGCGCGGTCCGCCAGTCGTTGCGCTGCACCGCCGCCATGCCGAGCTCGAAGAAGTAGAACGGAGGGTACGGCTCGAGCGCGGCAAGCCGCGTGCGCGCGCCGTGCGCCTCGGCATCGCGGCCCTGCCGCTCGTACGCCATCGCGAGGTTGGCGAGTGCGCGGGTGTCGCGCGGGTCGGCGGCGAGGACGCGCTCGAAGACGCGCGCCGCCTCGGCGAGGTCGCCGTGGCGCAGATAGACGACGCCGAGCGTGTTGAACGCGCCGACGAAGCCCGGGTCCTTGCGGACGCTCGCCGCAGCCCACGCGTACGCGTCGTCGAGGTGGCCGTCGGCGAGCGCCTCGGCGGCACGGTTGTTCGCGTACATCGCGACGACGGTGCGCTCGTCGATCTCGTGGGTGCGAAATCCCGTGATCTCCTCGGGCGGCAGGAAGTCGATCGTCAGCTTCGGAATGTCGGTCGCGGCGCGGACGTCGACGAGCCTGCGCGACAGGGTGATGTTGACGTGGCCGCTCGCGATCAGCAGCGCTCCGGTCCGGCTCCACGTCTCCGGGATCGAGACGCTCTGGTAGGTGACCGGGAGACCGAGCTCCTTGGCGAACGCCGCGGTCATGAGGACGAGCGAGAGACAGTTGCCGCTGCGCGAATCGAACGTAGCCGCCGCGGTCTTGGTGCGCCCCGAGTCGTACTCGAGCTTGAGCTGGGCGCGGTGCTGCAGCGCGTTGGTCAAGCCGAGCTGCGGACCCTCGCGGCGCAGCTGTTGGGCGATTTCGGTCCTCAGGAACGAGCGCATCGCCGGATTGACGGCGAACAGGTCGTCGGTGCGGATCGCTTCTCGCGGCGGCTTGAAGAGCGCATCGGCGAGCACGTCGTCGGGCGGTGCGGGCGGCGGCGCCGAAGCGCAGCCGGCGACGAGGCAGGCGAGGAGCGCGGCGCCGAAGGCACCGTGCAACGATCGGCGGGCGGTCGGCATGGTCATGCGGAGGCTCGCGCCGCAAGCGGCGAGGCCTCCACTTTCCACCAACTTCGCCAACCCCGCCAGTCCCGCGAACGGCGAAGGGGTACGGGCGGTCGGCGGCAGGGGAAGGCGTCGCCTTCCCCCTTCCGGCGTCACTCGACGCGGACGTCGATGCGGCGCGGCTTGGCCTGCTCGGCCTTCGGGATCCGCAGCGTCAGCACGCCGTCGCGAAGGCCGGCGTCGATCTTGGCGGTGTCGAGGTCGCTGCTCAGCTCGAAGCTGCGGCGGAAGTGGTTCGCGCGCACTTCGGCGTAGACCGACGTCAGCGCGCTCGACTCGCCGAGCTGGACCGGCGCTTCGATCGTCAGGCTGCGGCCATCGACGCCGATCGCGAGATCTTCGCGGGCGACGCCGGGCAGGTCGGCGACGAGCGTGATGCCGCCGGCGTCCTCGAAGATGTCGACCGCGGGCAGCAGCGACGGGCCGGTGCGCTGGCCGCCGCGTTGCACCTGCTGCGGTTGCTGCGACGGCGCGACTGTGTTCGCTTGAGGTTGCATCTGGAGACTCCTTTCGTTCGTGAGCGGGCGATCAGCTTCCGCTCGAAACCTGGATCTGGCGCGGCTTCGAAGACTCGCGCTTCGGCACGACGACCTTCAGCACGCCGTTCCTGTACGTCGCCTCGACACGCGACGGCTCGGCGTCCTCGGGCAGCGCGATGACGCGGCGGAACTTGCCCGCGAAGCGCTCGCTCGCATAGACGTTGCGCTCGCCGCCCATCGCGGCTGGCGCGTTGCCGTTCGCTGCGGCGCGCTCGCCGGCGATGGCGAGGATGCCCTTCTCGACCGAGACGTCGATCGACTTCGGGTCGATGCCGGGCGCGAACGCGTAGATCTCGAGCGCATCGGCCGAGGTGCCGACGTTGAGCGCGGGGAAGGCGCCGGCGCGGCCGACGGCGCGGATGCTCGACGTCATCGAGCGGCCGGTCAGCAGCTCGTCGATCCGGTCCTGCAACTGCTCGAAATCGGCGAACCAGTCGCCGGCGGTTCTCAACATGGACGGGTACATGTCTATCTCGCTCCTTTCGTGTGAGGGCGCGGGCGCTCCGCCCGCATCCCGCGGAGATAGGAGCGCGTGCTGCCCTTTCAAGAGGCCGCGTAGGCGCAATCCGACGCCGGCTAGCGGCGCGCCTGCCATGCGCGATGCGGCGTTTGCGCATGGTGCGCGAACGAGGCGCTGCCTACATTGGCGAGCAACGTCGGTTCGCACGACGTTCACTCCACCCACTACGGCCCACGAGGCGAGGAAACGGTATGAACTTCATCATTTGGCTGATCGTCGGCGGCATCATCGGTTGGCTGGCGAGCATGATCATGCGCACCGACGCGCAGCAAGGCGTCGTTCTCAACGTCGTCGTCGGCATCATCGGCGCGCTGCTCGGCGGCTGGCTGATCTCGCCGCTGGTCGGCGTTCCCACGATCAATCAGGACGCGTTCAGCCTGCCGGCGATGCTGGTTTCGCTCGTCGGCGCGGTGATCCTGCTGGCGATCGTCAACCTGTTCCGCCGCGGCCGCGTCCGCTGACCGGTCGTTCCCCCCGGGGGCGAGCTCTCAGCGCGCCCCTCTTGTTCTTGACATCGAAGAGGAGCAGCACATGAGCAACGACACCAAGACCTATGGCACGACCGATGCGAACCGCGATCCGATCACCGGCGCTCCGGGCTCGCACCCGGTCGGCACCGCGACCGGCGCGGTCGCCGGCGGCGCCGCGGGCGCGGCGGTCGGCTCGGCCGCAGGCCCGGTCGGCACGGTCGTCGGCGCGGCGGTCGGCGCCGTCGTCGGCGGTCTTGCCGGCAAGGGCATCGCCGAGCAGATCGACCCGACCGTCGAGGACGCGTACTGGCGCGACAACTTCACGAGCCGTCCCTATGCGACCGGCTCGTCGTACGACGAGTACCAGCCCGCGTACCGCTACGGCTGGGATTCGTACACGAAGTACCCGGGCCGTCGCTTCGACGAGGTCGAGTCCGACCTGTCGCGCGACTGGGACCGCACCAAGGGCGAATCGAAGCTGACCTGGGACCGCGCCAAGCTCGCGACCAAGGACGCGTGGAACCGCGTCAGCGACAAGGTCGAGCGCGCCATCCCTGGCGACTCGGACCGCGACGGCAAGTAGGCCGCACGTCGTTCGACCAGGCGCCCTTCGGGGCGCCTTTTTACGATGCGATCGTCAGCCGTGCGCCGGTCCACCTCCGCCAGTGGCAGGCGCACGAGGCTGGCCGGGCTGCGCGAGCGCTTCGGCACGAAGACCCTCGTCATGGCCGTACTCGTTGCGATCGTCGTCACGCTGCTCGTCGCGCTCGTCGTCGTCAACGCGGGCAGCGGCGAGAAGAAGATCCAGCAGCGGATCGAGCATCTCTATGGCGTCGAGGACCCCGAGTTCCTCCACGTCATGGGGGTGCTGCTCGGGCCGCCGGTCGTCGCCGGCAACCGCTACGAGGTGCTCGTCAACGGCGACCGCATCTTCCCGTCGATGCTCGCCGCGATCCGCGGCGCGCGGAAGACGATCGACTTCGAGACCTACATCTACTGGTCGGGCGACATCGGCAAGGCGTTCGCCGACGCGCTCTCGGAGCGCGCCCGCGCCGGCGTTCGCGTCCACGTGCTGCTCGACTGGGTCGGCTCGTCGAAGATGGAGGCGAACCTCGTCGACGAGCTGAAGTCGGCCGGCGTCGAGATCCAGAAGTACCACCCGCCGCACTGGTCGCACCTCGGGCGGATGAACAACCGCACGCACCGCAAGCTGCTCGTCGTCGACGGCGCGATCGGCTTCACCGGCGGCGTCGGCATCGCCGACAAGTGGACCGGTGACGCGCAGGATCCCGACCACTGGCGCGACACGCATTTCCGCGTCGAAGGCCCGGTCGTCGCGCAGATGCAAGGCGTCTTCATGGACAACTGGATCAAGACGTCGGGGGCGGTGCTGCACGGCGCCGAGTACTTCCCAGGGCTCGCGACCGTGCAAGGCGGCGGCCCGGCTCAGGTCTTCAGCAGCTCGCCGACCGGCGGCAGCGCCAGCATGGAGCTCATGTACCTGATGGCGATCACCGCGGCGAAGCGGACGATTCGCCTCTCGAGCTCGTACTTCGTGCCGAACGATCTCGCGGTCAACACGATGGTCCAGGCGATGACGCGCGGCGTGAAGCTGCAGATCATCGTCCCCGGCGCGCACACCGACACCGAGACCGTGCGCGGCGCGTCGAAGGCGCGCTGGGGGAAGCTCCTCGAGGCCGGCGCCGAGATCTACGAGTACGAGCCGACGATGTACCACTGCAAGGTGATGATCGTCGACGAGTTCATGGTCTCGACCGGATCGACCAACTTCGACGACCGGTCGTTCCGCCTCAACGACGAGGCCAACCTCAACATCTACGACCGTGCGTTCGCCGCCGAGCAGGTCAAGGTCTTCGACGCCGATCTGGCGAAGTCGCGGCGCATGGATCTCGCGACCTGGCGGGCACGGCCGCTGCGCGAAAAGCTCGTCGAGCACCTCGCGTCGCTGCTCGGCTCGCAGCTCTGAGCCGCTGCGCGCGCGCGCGGTGCGGCCGACAATGACGGCGTGCCGCCCGCACCGATCCGTGTTCCGCCGGCGTCGCCGCGCCGCGACGACCGCGTCGCGGCGCTGCGCGGGCGTGCCGGCGCGCTCGCCTGGCTCTACGCGCTCGTCGCGGTCCCGCTCGTCACCGACTGGATCGAGAACGGCGGCCTGCCGACGTCGCCGCGCGGCTGGCTCACCGAGGTCTGCGGCGGCGTCGTCATCGCGGTGCTGATCGCGCGCGTGCGCCGCGACCAGCGCGCGCTCGAGGCGCTGGCGCGCACCGACGGCCTCACCGGCCTCTTCAACCGCCGCGCCTTCGAAGCGGCGCTCGAGGTCGAATGCGCGCGTGCGCGCCGCTCGCGCGAGCCGCTCAGCGTCGTCTATCTCGACATCGACGCCTTCAAGGCCATCAACGACCGCTTCGGCCACGCTGCCGGCGACCAGGTCCTGCGCCAGCTGGCCGTCGCGATCGGCGCGGCGATTCGTGCCCATGTCGACGGCGCGTTCAGGCTCGGCGGCGACGAGTTCGCGCTGCTCTTGCCCGCGAGCACCAGCGAGCAGGCTGCTGCGGTCGTCGAGCGGATCCGCTCGTTCTGTGCCGTCCACGACCCGCGCTGGGCGGTCGGCGCGTTCCAGTTCAGCGCCGGGATCGTCGGCTTCGACGGCGGCGAGAGCGCGCAGGCGCTGCTGACGCGAAGCGACCGCGCGATGTACGACGACAAGACGGCGCGGCGCGCCGCGCGCGCCTAGTCGGCGGCGGCGATCTCGACGTCGTCGAACGCCAGCTCGATCGTCTCCATGAGGACCGAGCCGTCGAGCGCATCGAGCGGCGAGTACGCGAGGCTCACCGGTTTGGCGTCGCGGAAGCGCCAGGTCATGAGCACGGTCGCGTGGTCGTCGGCGAGGAGCTTCACCGTCACCGTGCGGCGCGGCGGCGCGCGGCCGTCGCGCGCCTGTCGCCACCAGGCGTAGAGATCGAGCGCGCCGGTCGCGCCGCGCCGCAGCAGGACGCGATCGGCGATCGGGGCCGCCGTCGCGGTCGCGGCCGGCGGCGCGGCGCCGGGCTTCGCCGTGAACGCGCCGAAGACCACCTCGGCGAAGCCGCTGCCCTTGCCGGCGCCGATCTCGACGACGAAGTTCGCGTTCAGGAGCGGGCGGTCGCGCCGGGCCGCCGCGGTCTTCGCCATCGCCGTTCCTACTCGAGTTCGAGCCGCTCGTAGGCGAGCACGATCTCCTCGATCGCAACGTCGCTGCCGCGCGCGTTGAACGGGCCGCTCGTGTACTTGACGATCCGCGCCCGCAGCAGCTTCCAGGTCTGCACGACCTGGCCGTGGTCCTCGCTCTGCAGCTGGATCGTCACCGTGCGCAAGGCGTTCTGGTTGCCGTTGCGGATGTCGTTCAGCCAGTTGTAGAGGTCGAGCGCGCCGATCACGCCGCGCTTCATCGTGACGTCGGTCGCCTTGTTGAGCCCGGTGATCTTCATCGGGCTGTTCTCCTTCGAGTTGC
>Ga0207689_10001953_pt1 | contig 19496 bp, 27 predicted proteins | sample KBSMisM52_FD_184312 | JGI IMG/M metagenome (GOLD analysis project Ga0207689, IMG submission 184312) | Miscanthus rhizosphere microbial communities from Kellogg Biological Station, Michigan, USA - KBS Miscanthus M5-2 (SPAdes) (version 2) | ecosystem: Host-associated > Plants > Roots >... | reverse complement strand
CTCCGCTAGGTCGGCGACCAGCTCCGACGCCGGCGAGCCCAACACCATGGTCTACGTCGCCGACCTGTACGCTCTACACGGAGACGGCAGGTCGTAGGATCCCGACCAGGCCAACCGCCTCTGTTGCGAGGCGCTCGGCTGCTCCGGGCTGCACGACCGCAACCGGCAAACACCGCAGCGCCCTCGCTGCGGCCAGATGAGGATCCGCACAGCGTCATGAGTCTCGACGTATGCATCCACCGCTTCACCGGTCGTCGCGTCGAAAATATGTTCGCCAAGGTGCGGGGCCCTGCAGCTAACGATGAATTACTCTTTGCCAACCGGCGTCGCGATTGGTCTTGGTTCGGCGGCCCTCTTCTTTCCTTCAGAACGGCACTGGTTGACCGGCCCACGAGGCAGGAATCGGCCGCGCGAGAGCCAGAGCCTGACCGGCGTCGTACCAGCCATCGCAGCTGTTTCGGCCGGGGCACCGCCGCCATAGATTCAGCATTCCCTTGCACTTGGCGTAGAAGTGGAAGAACCGCAACACCTCGCCGCACTCCTGGTCGCTGGGCGTGCTCGCTGCAGATCAGTTACATGCCACGATCGGTCAAGGTCACCGCGCCGTATGCGATAACGCGCAGGCCTGTGCCGTACGCAATGCGTTTGCCGAGGACGACGGCATCCAGAAGGTCTCCCTCGAGTCCCAGAAGTGTCGGCACCGCACCGTAGTTGAAAGGACACGGCAGCGGCGAGATGAAGTCGAGGCTGCCGCTCGAGCCCCGTTTGACAAAACTCCATCGCGGTACTTCGATCACGACGTCGAGCGCGGGCCCGAGCGCAGCTCTGGCAACACGTGGGTTCGCGATGCTGGGAGAACCCATCTTCGAAGACAGGGGTCGGAGCCTCGTTTCGTATTCGAGCCTGGACTTCAGATCGGAGTGCGACAGCGCCGATCAGTTTCTTGCGGCATCCGAGAATTTTCGCCTGCTGCGTACAGGCGAAGAAGAGGCGACTCGTGCCTCGCCGAAATGCGGAACAAACCGCTGGCGCCGGTGTGCACGCGCCAGAGATCCTGGGCCTCTGCAAACGAACGGATCGCCGCGCCACCGGCCGGAAGTCCACGCGACATCAGGCGTCGACCGGCAGTGCCGAGAGGCTGCGTGCTGTGGCGAGTGCCACCGTCGTCCGGGCGATCTCGAGGTTCGCCGTGCGATGACACGGCGGGCACTCATCAGTACAGCCGGACGGCAGAGTCGAAGTGCCAGATTCGGCGGATTTCGATCACGTCGAACTCGCGGGCCAGTGCAGGCGGGAATGCCTGGTAGGGCCTCTGGCTTTCCACGATGCGTCGTATCGCTTCATCGACTTCTGCCACACCACTCGAGACAACAAAAGTCACCGATTCCACCGATCCGCCACTGCGAATGGCGACCGTCACCATGGGGCGCGTGTGAGACCGCTTCGCCACGTCGCGGACCGTTTCGACGGATGTGTTGAATTGGATCCTCCGTGCCCACTCCTCCACGTACTGAATGAGTTCGACGTTGGGGTCGGTGCGTCCCCATACTCTGGCTCGACGCGCGGTGCTCAACGACAGAGGAAGCGTCGAAGGCCGGCGAGCGGCACGCGAGGCCGCTTCCGCCCGGTCGGCTTCCTCATCGAGCTGACGTCCGATTGCCCGAAGCGCCGCTTCCCGTCTCGCCGTCGGTTCTCGATCGGCCTCGACACGCGGCGCCTCTCGCGGAGCCGTTGCCTGCCGTGCGGCCTCCTGGCGTTCGGCATCCGGTCGCGCGGCTTCGACGCGGACCGCTTCCTGACGGGCGGCCTCCTGTCGCGCGGCTTCGACGCGGACCGCTTCCTGACGGGCGGCCTCCTGTCGCTGCCCGTCCAGCTGCGCTGCCGCCTGTCGCGCAGCTTCCTGGCGTTCGGCCTCGAGTCGTGCAAGGTCGAGACGAGCCGCTTCCTGACGGGCGACCTCCTGTCGCTGCGCATCCAGCTGCGCTGCCACCTGTCGCGCAGCTTCCTGGCGTTCGGCCTCGAGTCGTGCAAGCTCGAGACGAGCCGCTTCCTGACGGGCGGCCTCCTGTCGCTGCGCATCCAGCTGTGCTACCGCCTGTCGCGCAGCTTCCTGGCGTTCGGCCTCGAGTCGTGCAAGCTCGAGACGAGCCGCTTCCTGACGGGCGGCTTCCTGTCGCCGCGCGTCCTGCGCCACACCGTCGGCATCTCGTGACGTCGGCATCACGTCCTCCGGCGCCGAAGCGCTTGGTGCGACCGCAAACAAGGACGCCGGCAGGGGCGGAGCGGAACGCACGACCGACATGGCGCCGTCGGAAGGCTCCGCATCGATCGCGGCGGGCGCGACGATCTGCGGAGGCGCCGCGTGATTGAACCCATTGGCACGCACGGGCATCTCCGCACGGGCCGCACTGGCCACCGTGATTCGCTCGGCCTCGGCCTGCGCCGTCGGGTTGATCGCAAGCACATCCGCCACGTCCTTCGCCGGCGCACGCGGCGCGTGCGAGAGAGGCGGAGCCCGGGCCGGCTCAGCGACGACAAGAGACTCGATCGATGACCCTTGCGACGGCTCCCAGACTGACGACCTGACCGCTGGCGCCTTGGGCGTAGCGCGCGCCGGAACAAGCACGACGCGTAGATCGGGAGCCTCGATCCGTCGATCGCGCCAGGGAACGACGAGGCCCGGAAGCCCAAGCCCCACGCCACCGAAGGTCAGGCTCAACAGCAGCGCGTGACTCAGCAGCGAGAGGAGCAGTGCAAAAGCCAATCGCCTGTGTTCAGGCGCGCGCTGGACTGTCGGGCCAGCAAGGCTTGGCGCTGGCACTTGGGAAGCGCTCATGAACCACATGGAGGCCATGGTGTCGATTCTCACGGGGCTCGAGCGAACCGTCCATCTGGAGGATCCAGACCACACCCTGGAACCCGCTGGCCTCAACGTATCCCATGCTGTCGTCACGAAGGGCAGCTTTGAGGTGCGTTCATGGCGCTCGATCTTGCGTCTTCCGAACGACCTCTTTTGCTTGCGTTACTGCCGCCGTTGCCTTAAGCCGAGGCTCTCGGCGAGGCGAGGTGTGCCTCCGCCTGCGTTCTGGCCAGCGTTCATTCCGGCACTTGCCCAAAGGGCAGCACGTCGCATCCGGTGTCGGGAACTGGCACAGCTGATGGGCGCCCTTTTCGCGGCCATGCGATTGACGGCTTCTCTGATCGGGCGGGTCTTTCGACGCGCCCGTGTAGTTCCTTTGTCTTTGCCGATCCGACAGAATCGGCTCGATGTCGGAGCTCGGCGGATGGGGTCAGCGGTGGATACCCTGGCGGAAACTCGGCAGCGTGTTGTGCAGTCTGCTTTTTCCGATGGCAGCGTTCGCGCAGGCTGCCGCGTCCGGCAGCGGTCAGGCCGCAAGCGTCCTGACCGCACCGACAGCCACCACGCAAGACCCACCGACTGGGCAATCCGACCCGACCTCGACGCCGTCGACCCGGCGCGTGCCGAACGCGCCAGGCGAGAGCGTGCTCATCGAGAGCTTGCGCAACGAAGCCGTCCGGTACGAGCTGGGCAACGGCGTGCCGCGCGACGGCGAGCGCGCGACGGCTTCCTATTGCGAAGCGGCACGCCTCGGGGACATCGATTCGCAGTTCAGGCTCGGCTGGATGTACATGAACGGCACGGGCGTCGGCGTCAGCTATTCGCGCGCCGCCTTTTTCTTCCAGATTGCTGCGGAACAGGGCTCGGAGCAGGCGCGCAACATGCTTCGCGTCGTCGGCGGCCCGAGTGACGACATCCCCGAATGCATGCGTCCCCCTGCGCCGACGACGGCGACCGCATCGCCCAAGGTGATGCCCCCACCCGAACTCCGAATCGCCGCACCACCGCACATCGCTCGCCTGGTCGAGAAGATAGCGTCCGAATACCGCGTCAAGCCGACGCTGGTATTGGCTGTCATCGAAGCTGAGTCGCGATTCGATGTCGCTGCGCTGTCGTCGCGCAACGCCAAGGGACTGATGCAACTGAGGCCGGACACGGCGCTGCGGTTCAACGTTCGCAACCCGTACGACCCAGCACAGAATATCCGCGGCGGTATTGCCTACTTGCGCTGGCTCCTCGCCTATTTCGAGGGCGACGTGTCGCTAGTCGCCGCGGCCTACAACGCCGGCGAAGGCACCGTCGATCGCTATCGCGGCGTGCCCCCGTACCTCGAAACGCGCGGGTACGTGGCACGCATCGTCCGATCGGTCGGGTCGCAGCCGTTGCCGTTCGACGCGAGGGTCACGGCCCCGTCGCCGCAGCTGCCGCTCATGCGTCTCACGCGTAGGGCGTTCTGACGCCGATCTTCAAGAGAGCAGGGTCGGATACGGCGACCAGTTGGTGGCGTCGGCCAAGTCGTCCGCCTCGCTGCCGGCGAAGCGATCGCGCGGTTGCCACGAAAAAGTCATCAATGCGACGAGCTGCACCACACAACACGGCCGCAGGCCTATCCTGTCCTACCCCCTCTTTCGTCTTCTTCGCCCTAGACAGGCCTAAGGCCCCACAACCTCGAGCCGCAGACACGCAGGCGAGTCGGACGGTCCGACCCTTTCCTCTCGGCGACCCGAACAACTGCGTGGATCAGGGGGGCCAGTGACATCCCCTCGAGGGGGTCTCAGTCTACGCCGTCGCGCGCCCGGTCACGGTGGCGACGCGCCTACAACGCGATCGTGCTTGCTCCTTGCTGACCGTTCCAATGTTGCCGGTGCAATTGGATTTTCTCCGCGTTGGCGACGCCTGCGCGGCGAGAAACTGCCGCGCAGCGTCGAAGCCACAGCGACTGCCCGAACGCTTTGTAGCGCCGCCGAGCTGCCGACCGTCGCGGGGCGTTTGCGCCTTCGTCGACGCCGCCCGATGCTTGCCGAACGAGCCCGGCGCCCCTCGAATGAGTCCCGTGTCGCGGTCAGGACCCACGTGTCCGAGCGGCCGCTCGTACTGCAATCAGGCGTGGTTCTGAGGGACCGCGGTCGAACGCCGGTGTCGGCAGCTGCACGCGTTCGGCCACCAGACGGGCGGGGCGCAATGCCTCCAAGGATTCCTCGAATCGAACGAGCTCGCGCATGAGGATGTAGTCGATGCCGCGCAGTGGGCCCCGCTCGTCGCGCGTGCGCCGGCGGTAGTCTTCGCCGGCAGCGTGATTCGTCAGCCGAAGCGTCTTGTACAGCCAGGGGTGCTGTTCATTCAGCTGGCCGACATACAGACCAGCGACGCCGTGGCTGAGATCGAGATGCAAAGCCTTGAATGCGAAAAGAGACGTTGCGGCCAATGGAAGCAGTCCAGCGAACACCAGCAACATGCTCATGAGCTGCATTGCCAGCCTTTCTCGGCTGGTGACGTCGGCCAGCGCCTGACCGCCAAGCCCCAGTAGGCCGATTCCCAGCAAGACGAGGCCGACAATGTTCGCAACGCGGACCCAGCCTGGTGCCGGTCGGTTCTGGCAGTGAATGAACTCACCCTCGAGCGCTTGCAGCTCGGCGTCCGGGAGGCCGGCCAGCTCGCGCGCGCAGGCAAGTTCGCTTTGCACGGAGGCTCGCTCCGTCCAGTAGGCGAACGCCCGGGCCGTATCGGTTGCAGGCGGGACCGGAGCGTAGAACTCTCTCGCGCGCATCAGCCGCTCGCTACTCACCAGCGAGCCGTTCACAAAGCGACTGAGTAGAGACATGACTCCCCCGCCGACAGACAGACGTCGATGCGCGCACTGTGGCAACCCCCGTCAATCAATGACAACCCCCTGATTTGAGGTGACGTGGCCAAGTGGCAACGATTCCAGCCCTCGCCGCCATAGCCGGCAACGAGGTGCCGGTCTCGGCAACCCGCGACGCGCACACCGAAAGCCACCCTCGGCCTTGTCAGCAAGGTCACGCCAGACTGGGTGCCTGTGTCGCTCGCGATCGGATTATCCAGGCCGAATCCAACCAGACGCAGTCGCGGCCTAATCGAAAAGGCGCAAGGACTGATGCAGCTGGCCCCGGGAAAACGCGCCGTCGCTTCTGGGTGAAGAACTCCGAGCGAACGGCGGCCACATCTGTCAGCGCGGGATGCAAGAAGGAGGCATGACATGCCGTCGCTCAGTGCTTCCACGTTCGCGATGCGCCCTGATGGCTGCGTCCGCCGAACGCCCTCAACGGAGCGATTGATGCTCGCTTGGCTTCGACGCGCCGCTCTGCGAAGGCGTTGACTCCCGCGTTCGCGGGATATGAGATGCCGCTGCCGTTACCTACTGTCACAGGTGACCGCCATTTCTGCGCGCGGCCGAGCGTTCACATCATGTCTCGAGTCAAGTGGGTGTTGGACCTGTGGTACGAGACCAGTCCCTACGTCTACTTCATTGTTGGTCTCGCCTCGATGTTGTTCAGCACCTCCGCGTATGGGTTCGCGTTCAGCACCCTCCTCATCGTCGTGGCCGTCACGATTTTTTCGCTGCGTCGCGCTTATCGAAGCCCCGAACGCCAGAAGTACCGAAAGTATTCGCGTCCGCGCGCGTAGGCCGTTCCCTTGCACGAACTCTGGGAATGCAGCAGTGACAAAGTTTCTGATCTCAATTCCTGTTTCTCCGCCGGTTCCGTCGCCTGAAGATCGAAACCCCACGGCTCCGTTAAGAGAGTCGCGTTGGGGCGGCGATCCGCCTGTTTCCGCCTCCGTGATGTCGCTCCCGCGGATGGAGGAGCTGATCCATCTCGACTTCGGAACTGACGACGCCGTCACCTAATATGCATCGCCGAGCTGGCGAGGACCGCCGCGAGGTCGAACTAAGTCAGTCTGAGCGCGCCGCTCAGTCGCGACGCTCAGACCCTGAGCGCACGTTGAATGCGGTGGACGAAAGGCCTGTCAAGCGTTGACGCCTACAGCTCTTCCCAGCCACTCTCGTTGGCCGGCCAAGGTACCTCTTTGGGCCGCTACTCTCTCGGTCGCTCAGCTGAACGATCCAAGCATCTTGACGTCGAACGTGTGGGAGACATGGCGGTCAGGCTACGAGATCGCAAATGGCGAACGCTCGTACGCCACTTGTCACGTGACAGATCCCATAAACTGTGTGGCTCAAGCCCTTCATTGGCCGGTCCCCAGCCGGTCTGCCCGACCGCGCTGGCTGTGCCGGCCAGCTTGAGATGCTTCTGAACAGGACGCTTCGCTCCGCCGGTCCCTATGAGCCGCCGGTCAGCGTCGACGTGCTCATTGAAATCCCGCGCGGCAGTTTCCTAAAGCGCGGCTCCACAGGCCGGATTGACTTCGTCTCACCCTTCCCTTGTCCCTTCAACTATGGATCCGTGCCGACGCATCTCGGGCTGGAAGGCGACCTGCTCGATGCAGTCGTATTGGGACCGCGACTTGCGGCTGGCACCCGGCTGACAACAAAGGCGTGGGACGCGATCACGCTGACCGACCGCGGCATGTGCGACGACAAGCTCATTTGCAGCGAGGCTCCTCTCGATTCGCTCGAGCGCGCTCGCGTTCTTCGCTTCTTTGAGTTCTATGCCAAGTGCAAGGGCCTCCTCAACCTGTGGCGTCGTCGGCCAGGTCACAACGCCTGCGGGGGATGGATTGGAGTCGAGGCTGCCTTGTCCCGCGCGCGACTTCGTGGTCGAACCTGGGCTGGTCCGCCAGTACCATTCTGAGTTGCCGGCGTTGTCAGGCCGTGCCGAAGTTCTGCTATCGCGCCGGAACGGATTTGCCGGGAAAACGTGGGGCATTACACCGCCGCGCCCTATGGCCGGGATCAGGTACCCGCAGCCGCTCGGCGGCGCAGTTGGCGAGTCGTGCTCCGGCAGCGCCGGGCGCGACAACGGCGAGTCCGAAGGTACGGCAGTAGAACGCGGTCGCTCGGTCGTAGTACACGCGCCGAGCGGGCGGGGCGCAGGCCGCGCAGGTCCAGACTCGCGGCGACGGCTGCAATGACGAAGTTGGCACGTCGAACGCCACCCCTACAGAATGCGGCCGCAGGCCTATCCACCCTTTCCCTTTATCTCATCGTCTTGCACTTAAGTCCCAGCTAGCTCGATGACTCTCCCACCCGAGGCGCCGACGGGTCGGGCCGTCCGACCCCTTGCTGGCGAGAGCACAACAAGCCGCACGGCTCGGTGATGTCCTCAACTCGTCCAAACCGACCACCCCTTAGATGCCGTTGGCTCCGACGCCCTAACAGGCGTCGGTCCGGATCGGGGTCGCGACGACGGCCAATACTTGACGCCACGAGCCGCTGCTTTTTCGGAAAGAAGTGGGCGCCGTTGGCGTCTCCGCGCAAGGGTTTTTGAGCAAGCGTAGGCCAGGCCGGCGGCCACTCCAACGGGCCTCATTGTCAGAACCAAGAGGGCTCAGCAAGGCATGGGTGCGCCGGAGACGGCGCCGCCGAGGATGAAGCGCATTGAAGGGCAATTCATCGACGACCACCTTTGACGCCGGCGTGTGACCGAACGGTCGTTGTCAACGCGCTGCGGGCGCCGGCCGGCAGCGAGCGCCGGCGGACCCGGAGCATCAGGCCGGAAAGCCCGCTCATCAGCAAGATCGTGACGGACGGTTCCGGCGCCGGCGTCAACACGCCGAAGACGCGGCGATGTCGAAGCCGGCGCTCGGATTGAGCGGCTCGACGATCACGGTGCCGCTGAATTGATTGGGGTTGACCGGGCGCTTCACGATCATGCGCGTCGTGTACGGGATGCCAGTACAGCCCAGGGCAGCCGCTGCTGCCGGGCATGGCGTGACGCGCCGGATCCCCGTCGGCGTGTACTCGTACAGGTCCGCCCTTGCCGGAGAAGAAGTACTCCTCCACCACGTAGCCCTTGGGCACGGGCGGCTGGACGTCGAAGCCCTCCACCGCAAAGGGATAGTTTGTTGCAGTCGATGGGATCGGGCCGATCACGGTCGGCTCCTTCACCTCGAACGGAACGACGTCCTGCGCCGCTCATGGACCTGATGGCGAAGCACTCGTCGGACCAACATGGCAGTCGTCCGCACGTCCTGCGTGCAGATGCCCCCGGACGCGGCCTGCAACGGCCAGCCGCAGACCGCGTTTACCCCAGGTTTGCATCGATGTCCTTCGGACGTTCGCTGGCAGTGCCAGTTGCAAACGATGCTGCGCGGTCAACGAGGCCCCAAGCTTCGCGAGCGCCCGGACGCACACTATCGACCGCTGGTCGGACCGGTGTTTGCGCCAGATCAACGTCGGGCGGCCTGCTTGGGCGTCGCGGCCCTGAAATGTGCTAGCCGCCTGCATCGAGAAAGCAGTGTGGAAAAGCAGATCCGCTGCTTTCGGCGCGCGACCGGCCAATTTGCGATCGGTTCAGTCAGCGGCGATGGGTCGCCTTGCTTCGTTGAACAGGCGGATCTCTAATGTCATCCGGGGGACAACAGCGCGGAGAGCACATGGCGGACCATCGGTTGACGTTTGTCGACCCGCTTCGGGTGCTGAATAGCGCTGGGCACCCCGAGGTTCAACCTTGTCGAGAGGATCCTCCTGGCACAGGGCGATTCGTGGTTTTCCATCGGTTCGATTCCGCCGGCCTCACGTCGAACCTGCTGGCGCAAATGGAACTCACACGCTCCGCAGCCGTCGTCAATTGCGCCCGTCCCGGGGTCGAGCTAGCGCACATGACGGACACGAGCACGCAACAGAACTTTCGCAAGCTGCTGACGGGCCGCTTCGCCGTGAAATGGGATGCAATCCTGTTCTCGGGCGGCGGCAATGACCTGATCGACGCCGCGTCGGTCGGCCCCACTGAGCCACCAGATCTGCGTCTACTTGCAACGCAGGCCGAGCGCGGTCCGGATCCGGCTTCGGGCGACGCCTACATCAGTGCCCCGGGATGGCAGACCCTTCGAGACCCACATGACCGCCGTTTTTGACGCCTTGGTGGCGTTTCGCGACAGCGGCATCAATGCGCGGGTGCCGATGGTCTTCCACACGTACGCGCACATCATGCCCAGACCCGCGCCGGTCGGACCAGGGCATGGGCCGTGGCTGCAGCCGGCGATGACGGCGTTCGCTGTGCCGCAGACCGACTGGCTGGTCGTCTCCTCGGCTCTGATGGACCGGCTGGCCGACCTGTTCACACGGCTGATCGCGGATCACCGCACCGCGGACCCGGGCTGTGAACTGCACCTTGTCGATTCGCGCTCCCTCGCCCTCGTTCTCGGCGATCCGAATGCCACTGGTCCGTCCGGCGACTTCCTCAATGAAATTCATCCAACGCGGGGCGGCTATACGAAGCTCGCCACGGCTTGGCGAGCCCCGGTCGATCAGATCCTCCACTAAGTAGCGTTTCAGCCTGGGCGGTTCGAGCTCCGCGACACTGCGCCGGTAAGCTGCATGGCCGTGTCAAGTTTGTCGAACGTTGGCTCAATGCAAGCGACAGCGGTGTCTCTGTTTTTCAACAGACCGGTCGAAGAGCAGCGCTTGCCTCAACATCGCCTTCTAGATCCAATCGGCGGAAAGCACATGAACCTGCATAGAAGGGAACTTGCGCTAAACGCGCGAGGTCCTAAGATAGCGGACCGTTCCATATGACAGCCAATTTATGTCGAACATCGCATCTGTTCTGAAGGATGAAATCGCCCGCGTCGCTCGCAAAGAGATTCGACGTGAAACCTCATCTCTGAAGAAGGCCTCAACGGGCTACCGTTCCCAGATCGCAGCTTTAAAGAGACAACTGCTCGAGCTCGAGCGCCAACTTCGGCGCGTAAGCAAGGGAGTCAGTTCCGTTCCAACAGTTGCAGCAAACGACGATTCTGGCTCGCAAGGCACCCGTTTCAGCGCCAGGAGCATGGCCGCGCAACGGCGTCGCCTCGGCTTGTCGGCAGCCGAATGCGGGCTTCTCATCGGCGCATCCCCGCAGTCGATCTACAACTGGGAGGAAGGCAAGGCGCGACCGCGCGCCCAGCACCTGGCCGCCATCTTTGCGCTCAGGAGCCTCGGGCGCCGGCAGGCGAACGAGATTCTGGAGACCCGCAAAGCCGCTTAGCAAACTCAGCCCGGTGACCCCGACGTCACCGCGCGGTCCAATCAATGGACTCGGTATGCGGGGCGGCGTCGTGCCGCACGGACTGGATGCCGTAGCAACCGAGCGCCTTACTCGACTCGCGTTGGGACCGGTCCCGCTTCGAGCTCGGCCTGCCGGTTCCGTCAATACCGGACGAACATGAGCTTTCCCTAACGGTGGTCTCGAGGATCGCGGCGCGAAGCCGCTCGCGTGTGTTCGAGGGGGCGGAGCGCCTCCCGCATGTCGTGCAGGTCCCCGAGGGTGGTGTCGAACTTTGGTCGCTTCTGCTCCGTGTCGGAATCCTGTGGCGCGGAGCGCTTACTGCGGTTGCGAAGATACAGGACGAAGACGAGGCCGGCGAAGACCGAGAGGGCGATGAAGGCAGGTGCCAAGGGCAGTATGCGGCAAACGAATTGCCCCTACTCTAACTTGGATCGAGTGCGGCGTTAACCGATGCTCGATCGCAAGTCAGTCTGCCTCTCTAACCTCTCGCGTCGCCGCTGCGAGCAACTCGACCAGCTGCGGCGTCTCGCCGATGACGATGAACAAGGGAGGTTCGGCGCCCGGGAAGGTCACTGACATCACCCGGCGGCCCTGATAAGCCAGCAGGTCTTCTGCAGCCTGCAACAGCCGCTGCTCTAGACACCGCGTGTGCCCGACCCGCGATGGCCCGACTTCGTTCATGTCAACCTTTCGCGTCGAGGAGTGCGGAGCATCACAGCGCTCGCGCCAGACGTGGAATCCATCCTATGTCGCAGGTTGGGCTCGCCAAATCCCCCAAGCACGGGAGCGGTGCGACCGATCATGGCATCCTTCGCCGGTTCACGACGAGAGGGGCGATGGTCAGCTCGGTTGTGCTTGGCACCGGCGGGCACTGGGGACGCTAACAGAGCGGTCCTGCGTCGTGGCAGGGACTGTAGGGGCTTGAGATACCGGGACGAGCGGCGCAAGGCTCCTCGATGCGCGCGCATTTCTTCGGAGTTCCTCGGCCCCGTCGGGCGGTCAGCTCCCCTCGGACGTCGTAAGCCGCTCAGCGAGCCTCCCGCGCCGTTGATCCGAGTCTGTGACAACTTGTGAACTTGTCGCTGGACCCGCCGCGAGTCTTCTGGCGCAATCATGGATCGTTCATTCGTTCGTGGAGCCGCTGTGAGCGAGCAGCACACCTACAAGGGGTACGCGTTCACCGACGAGACGACCGAAACGGAAGACGGGAAGTTCCGAGCTCGGGTCAGGATTCTTGGGCTCGAGAACGGGCGTCGCTCGCAACGGTTCATCGACCTCGAGACTTTCGTGAACGAGGTCGATGCGCGTCGCCGCGCGTTGGCCGCAGCGCGGAGTTGGATCGACGAGGAGGAAAGCCAGGACAAGTTGGCTTTGCCGTCCAGCTTCATTCCTTGGCAGTGATCGGGGCCAACTCCTAGGCGCTAGCGCGAACTTGAGCCACGCGGCGATTAGATCGCCAGGTCGCGTGCAGCTTGGGGAAAGCCGGGTCGAAGACCGTTGCCCGCCTAGTGGTGCCCGAAGCGTGGCGCGCTCGGGATCACCGCTCCAGCTCCGGCCCTCTTCGTTCTCGTTCGGCGACCGCTCGCACTCGCTGCGGTGCTACGGCCGGCTTGTCTCTGCTTTGCGCGCGTTCGAGCTCGCGTCGAGGCCCTGCGGTCCTTCTCAGCACAGGCATATCTCTCACGAAATCGACGATCTGTTTCGCGAGCAGCTTGTCTTCCCCGCGGTCTGAGTTGGCCAGCGCGACGGCAATGCGTTTCCACGCCTCGAACGACTCTTCCCGGACGCGCCCGCTCGGGTTGCCCGTTTTGACCTGCGCATTGCCCGCCTTCAATCTGCCCTCCTCTCTCGCCTTGACTCGCCAGAGCGCGTCTCGGCGGCGGTGCTCGCCGCGGGTCGCCTGGCGCGACGCTTCCGCGTCGATCCCCCGCTCCTGGAGCCGCTCGGCAAACCGTTCGCGCCAGCGGTGCAGGTCGGCCTTGCGCGGGTTGAGCCGTAGGCCGTGCTTCGACTCGGCCTTGACGCTCACGTGCACGTGCGGATGGGCCTGGTGATCGTGCAGCACCATCACGAATCGGTGGTCGGCGAACTCGATCCTGGCGAACTCCCTGGCAGCGCGCAGCACGATCTGCGGATCGGTGCCGCGCGGCATCGAGAGCATGATGTTGAACGCTTCCCGGCGATGTCCGTCGTCGCCGATGTAGGCGCCGCCGAAGCGCCACTGCCGTTCGATGTCCTTCACGGCGTCCTTGCCGCGCTCGACGACGCCACGATCGTCCTCGATCTCCAGCCGTCCGTTCCTGGTGATGTAGCGCAAGTGAGCGGCAATGGCCCGCATGCCGCGCCCTCCTCCGGTCACCTTGACCATCACTTGGGGAGCGCGCCGCACGGTGGCCTCGATGCGGCTGCGGATCATCCTGGCGCGGCCCCCGCCTCCGTGCAGGCGCGGTGTTTCAGCCTTGACGATGCGGTTGCCCGGGTAGAAGAGGCGCTCGCCCCATTGAATGAGAACGCCGTCGAGCGATGGATTCGAGCCCATGAAGCAGCGGCCGGAATAGCTGGGCGATGTCGAGGCGGCCTTAGTAGTTCAACGAGATCTCGGCGAGAACGGCAGCGGCCCGCGCCAGATGTGCGCGCACGTCCGCATCGAGTGCCTCGTGGCGCGCCGCATAGGACCGGGCGGCCTCGACGGAGCCTTTTCTGAGGAGCTGCGTCAGGTGGTTGATGTCGCGGCTCATGATCGCGAGCTCGGCTGAGGAGTTGTTGAGCGCGTTGGCCAACGCCGCGCGATCAGCTGATGAGGCCACAGCCGGCGCGCCATTGACGAGCCTGGTCAGGTAGGCGCCACGCGAGAGGCCAGCGGCTCCGGCGTTGAGTCCAAGACGGATCGCGGCCGGGCGCAACAGTCGGACCGACAGCTTCACCTTCCACCCGCGCGGAGGAACCTCGCGGTGACTCGTCGGTGGGCCAGCCGACGCAACATGATCGTTGCCGAGCGCGGCCGCTAGAGCGCTGCGCAGAACGTCTGACTCGGTCATGCCGTCGCGGGCGGCACGCGCTGCCAGAGCGGCTCGCAGGCCACGCAGGTCGACGGTGAAGTACTCGCGCGCGACTGAAGGCATGGCGAATCTGCGGGCTCGAGGGCGATGCCGGCGGTCCGTCCTCTATTTGCATGCGAGGTCGGCCAAGCGCCGGCGTAGCGCCGCGAGCTCGTCGCCAGTGACCGCCGCCTTGGGACTGGTCATGCGCGCGACCAGCGATTCAAGCCGGCCGCAAAGATCATTGGCCTGACTCGCGAGCGAATTCTTGCGTCGCGAAGCAGGCGCCTTTCGCGATACGGCGCGCGACTGGCGGGTCATCTTCAAAGCGTTGACGTCGCTTCGAGTGATCTGCCCTTCCCGGCCGACGACCTCCTTCACTTGCTCCGGTCGCTTTTCGTGCAGCTTGGCCAACTCATAGAGCGTTCGCGGCGATGTGCAGCGGCCGCTTCTGAGCGCAGCTTCGAGCTCCGGCGGCAGCGTCAGCAGCGCCAGATGGTGTGCGACGCTCGTCAGGTCAATGCCCATTCGCCTGGCGATCTCGGCATTCGACTCCCCCGCATCGGCGCGCGACCGCATGAACCTTGCAAGGTCGAGCGGCGAGAGACCGTGACGCTTCTGGTTCTCGGCGACTTGAGCGTAGACGTCATGGCCACCCGAGCCGATGACGACGGGGACGACGGTGAGCGCCGCCCGTTTCGCGGCACGGAGACGTTTCGCGCCGAAGAGGACGCGGTAGCGACCCAGCTCGGCGCTTCGGCGCACAACGATGGGCTGAAGAATTCCGCGCAGCGCGACGTCGTGGGCGAGCTCGGCGATTTCGTCGTCGGGGAACTCGGTGCGCGGATTCGCCGGGTCTTCCTCGAGGCACTCGACTGGCATCAGGAGGGGCATTCCTTCGCCAGCGAGTGCATCGAGCGAGGGTGCCTGCGTCGAGATCTGGGTCTCGACGTCTTGGGGGATCGCACTGTCGCTGGGCCTTGCATTCGGCTCATCGACAAGATCGAGCTGCTCTACGTTCAGCTTGTTCCAGGGCATGCGCATTGGCGCATCGTGCCGCCACGTTCCGCGTCTTGGTAATCCCCTCTGCTGTGTCGAATACGACGTCGAATGTCCACCAAGATCCGCAGCCGTCCATGACTGTCCAGCGAGCTTCTTTCTTGTCACACTTTGTTTCAATTCTCGGATGGTGCTTCAAGAGTTAAGACGTGAAGCGAAGGTGGCCACGCATAGTTCCAGGTCGCTTTCGGCTCAGGCTGCTCGCAATGCGAAGTGCACCGTGCGTCCGAGAGCTGTAGCGATGTTCGCCACGCATCGATCAAGAAGCGTGACACGAGCCCGCCGAAGCAGGTTGTTGATTCGCGGCTGCGCGCTCCGACGCTCCGGCAGCGGGCTGCCGCGTCCACCCGCGTCTAACCGCTGTCTTTGACAACGGCAGCGATCTCCCGTATCAACTCCGAGCGCGCAAGCAGGTTGACCGCTTGCTCTCAATCGGCACAAGCGCATCCCAGACATCGGCGCACGCGCCGGTTGTAGTCGCCGATGTCGATGCTCTGCATGACCAAACCCGAGCGATCCATGAGATAGGATCCACGCGAGATCCTCCGATCCGGGCGACAAGTTATGAAAGTGACGATCATCGGTACGGGCTACGTCGGTCTCGTTACCGGTGCCTGTCTTGCCGAAATGGGCAACCACGTACTGTGTCTGGACCTGGATGCTGAGAAGATCCGGACGCTTCAATCCGGCGGCCTGCCGATTCACGAGCCTGGGCTGCTCGAGGTCGTTCAGCGCAATGTTGCCGGGCACCGCCTCCAATTTACGACCGACGTCGAGTCTGCGGTCGCGCACGGCACGCTGCAGTTCATCGCCGTCGGGACGCCACCTGACGAGGACGGCTCGGCCGATCTGCAATATGTGCTTGCCGCCGCGCGAAACATCGGCCAACTGATGACCGATTACAAGGTTGTCATCGACAAAAGCACGGTGCCGGTCGGCACCGGAGACAGGGTTCGCGCCGTCATCGTCGAGCAGCTAGCAACGCGCAGCGTCGATGTCGACTTTGCGGTCGTCTCGAATCCGGAGTTCCTGAAGGAAGGCGCGGCTGTGGCGGACTTCATGCGCCCTGACCGAATCATCATCGGCGCGACTGAAGAGCGGGCAATCCTTCTGATGCGCTCGCTGTATGCCCCATTCGTGCGCAATTACGATCGGGTACTGGTCATGGACGTGCGCAGCGCCGAGCTCACCAAGTACGCGGCCAACGCAATGCTGGCCACCCGCATCAGCTTCATGAACGGGCTTTCCCAGGTCGCAGAGCGGATCGGTGCCGACATCGAAATGGTGCGACAGGGCATCGGTTCCGACCCGCGCATCGGCATGCACTTCCTGTATGCCGGCGTGGGATATGGAGGGTCGTGCTTCCCGAAGGACGTGAAAGCCTTGGCCCGGTCGGCGACCGACGCGGGGTCGCCGCTCCAGTTGCTGGAGGCCGTCGAGGCGGTCAACGAGCGGCAGAAACAGGTGCTGGTCGAGAAGATCGTGCGGCACCTGGGCGAGGACTTGCATGGCAAGACGATCGCCTTGTGGGGCCTCGCATTCAAGCCCAACACGGACGACATGCGGGAAGCCCCGAGCCGGACGATCATTTCGGAACTGGCGCGTCGCGGCGCCCTCATCCGCGCCTACGACCCCGTGGCGACACGCGAAGCCAGGCGCGTGCTGGGCGACGTGCGGGGCTTGCAGATCGTCGACTCTGCCGCAGGCGCACTGGAGGGTGCCGATGCACTGGCCATCGTCACCGAGTGGAAGGAATTCCGTACGCCCGACTTCGAAGCGATCCGGACGGCGCTGCGAACGCCGCTGGTGTTCGATGGACGCAATCTCTACGAACCGAAGACAATGGCCGCGTTCGGCCTCGAGTACCATTGCATTGGCAGGCTCTCGTGCCCCGTCGCAGCCGCGTAGCAGCACTGCCTAGACGCTCCGTTGCCAGCGCCCCATCGGGTTTCAACAACTCGATGTCTTGCCTATTCGCCGTCTGTATCTCGTCTGGAACGCGCGCTGGACCACGACCACTTCTCCTATGGAACGCAAGTGGAGCTGCCTTAGCGCGCACCCCATCCCGCATGCGTCAGAAACGTCCCCCACTCGGCCATCAGCGCCACTCGCTACTCGATAGGCTGCTTCGACCTTGTCCCAATCACGTGAGCCCATCTCCGCGACTTCGCGACAGTACTCCGTGTGCTCCGACACCCAATCGCGGAAGGTGCCGAAAGCAGTGCGCGGTTGCGGAGACTTCATTCGACGCAGCACAGCATTGAGGCTCATGTTCGATAGGGGTCCCCGCTTCCAGGAACGATGTGACGCTCGGGATCACGTCCTCGGGGCAGAGCGCGAAGAAGCTGAACCGCCGGCTTCGATAGCGGGACCCGATGGGTCGCGCCCTGACTTCATGCGGGCCGCCCAAATCGCATCCAGAGAGCCGCCGGCACGTCGATCTCCGACCAGGTGGTACCGCGCAACCTCTCCCCAGCCGCCGTTAGAACTGCAAACTCGAGCGCCCGCGCTCCCGTTCCTTGTTGCGTCCGCAAGCGCCGCGTCATTGAGCACCAGGTGGTACATCGTCGATGAGCGCACAGGTAAGCGCCGGTTGACCCGCTTCGAGATGACGCGCAGTCGCGCACTTACGCGGCGGGGTGCTACCCCAGCGCGGAGCCGGACCTTCGGAAGCGCGAGGTTCGCGATTTAGCGGAGGGGTCAAGGCGCGCGACAACACGCGTCCTCCGGCGCCGTCGAAGGGACCCAGAGCACACCTGTGCGTCGTCGAACAACGCCTCAAACATGCGGCCCTAACAGCAAAGCTCGACGACCCTCAAGAGTCCCAGAGCGAATCTGACCGAGTTCCGCGATTCTCGCGACCGCTCCTCGATGAGCGGCTTGGACAGCTTCTTGCGGCATACCTCATCGAGAACGGAAACAAAGTCTCTCTGTTACCGGACCAGGAACAACCTCTCGGCCTTCTTGGCGCGAGGATACGCGCTGCGTAGTCCTTGCGAGTGATAGTCGCGCGCGATGCGCGGTCCGACACTGACGCACCGCAGGAGGACTCCATGAACAGTGCCAACGCGATGCCGGGCAGGAGGTAGAGGCCGGTCAGCCAGCCGAGCTGCGTCTTGTCGAGGCCGAGCCCGTCGCCGACCGTCGCGTGGTGCGCAACTCTCTTCATCGCTGCGGGCAGCGCCGCGCTGCCTTGGCTCGCGCTCGGCGGCCTCGTCGGCGGAATTCCGGCGACAGCTCTGGTGTTAGCGAACGGCGAGTTCCTCAGACCGGAAAGCCGCGGCGGGGATGGGCATCTCAAGGCCATCTCTACTTTGGCTGCGCGGCGCTGCCGACGCTCGCGAGCGCGCTCGATCCGCCAACAGTGGAGGCAAGAGCCGGGCCTCAGTGGCCAGTGGGGTGCAAGGTCGCCTGCCCCAGGTCCCACAGCGGTGTAAACACCCCCAGCAGCAAGATGCCGACCATCACGCCCATGATCCCCAGCAGGATGGGCTCGATGGTCTCGCTGAGCTGCTGACCTCGTAGGTTCTCATCGCGATCTCGGAGTTCAGCCGCAACTACTGGTGGCTGGTCGCGGCGATGATCGGCGGCGCCGTCTTCCTCTTCCGGAAGTGGACCGCCACCGACAGAGGGGGTTATCTCTGGGACCGCACCAAGACCCGCCTGCCCGTCATCGGCAGCATCCTGTCAAAGGCGAGCGTCGCCCGCTTCTGTCGCAACTTCGCCATGGCCAGCCGCAGCGGCGTGCCCCTGGTGCCTTCGCTCGAGCTCGCCGCCCGGGTTGTCGGCAACGCCTTCTACGAGCAACGCATCCTGCAGATGCGCCGCGGCGTGGAACGCGGTGACAACTTCACCCGTGTGGCGACGACCGCGGGAATCTTTTCGTCGATGGAAATCCAGATGCTCAGCGTTGGCGACGCCACGGGCGAGGTGCCCGAGATGATGGAACAGATTGCCCAGATCCACTCGGAGGACGTGACCTACGAGGTCAGCAAGCTCAGCGAGACCATCGAGCCCCTCCTGCTTGGCATCATGGGCGTGATGGTCGGCATCCTGCTGCTGGGGGTGTTTACCCCGCTGTGGAACCTGGGCCAGGCCACCTTGCACCCCAGCGGGCAACAGGCCCCGGCTCCTCAGCTGTCGGCACCACCGTTGAAGTAACTACTGTCGCTTGCGCCAGCGGACCGCTAATAGCGCAATGGTTGCGAGCGCGAGGCTTGCTTGATTCGCTGACCGTCAGTTCCTGATCGGGCTTGAGCCGGACGTGTTGGGGCTCGTGAGTCAGGCATGGCTCGTGACATTGGCACGAGTAGTCGCGCAGTGCTCCGTACCACCGCGTTCGACAGGATTTGTCGCTTCGCTAGGCCACATTCAGGTGTATGGGGAAGCTGACACCATCATTCACCG
>Ga0207689_10001950_pt1 | contig 19535 bp, 15 predicted proteins | sample KBSMisM52_FD_184312 | JGI IMG/M metagenome (GOLD analysis project Ga0207689, IMG submission 184312) | Miscanthus rhizosphere microbial communities from Kellogg Biological Station, Michigan, USA - KBS Miscanthus M5-2 (SPAdes) (version 2) | ecosystem: Host-associated > Plants > Roots >... | reverse complement strand
TGCCAGTTGCGCGCGCCTTCTTCGACGACGCCTTTCGGTCGGTTGGCGTTGGCGGACGCGAGCGCCGTGCGCACGTCCTCGAAGCCGATGCCGTACTTGTAGAGGGCCTGCGGGTTGATCTCGACGCGCACCGCGGGAAGCGAGCTGCCGCCGACCTGCACCTGCCCCACCCCCTCGAGCTGCGAGAGCTTCTGCGCGATGATCGTCGACGCGGCGTCGTACATCTGCCCTTGCGTCATCGTTTCCGACGTGAGCGCGAGGATCATGATCGGCGCGTCGGCCGGATTGACCTTGCGGTACGAGGGATTGCCGTTGAGGCCGGTGGGCAGCGAGCTCCGCGCGGCATTGATGGCGCCCTGCACGTCGCGCGCCGCGCCGTTGATGTCGCGGTCGAGGTCGAACTGCAGGACGATCCGCGTCGAGCCGAGCGCGCTCGTCGACGTCATTTCGGTCACGCCCGCGATGAGCCCCAGCGACCGCTCGAGCGGCATGGCCACCGTAGCCGCCATCGTCTCGGGAGAGGCGCCCGGCAGCGACGCCGACACGGAGATCGTCGGCAGATCGACCCGCGGGAGCGGCGACACCGGAAGCAGGCGGAACGCCACGGCGCCGGCCAGCACGACGCCGATCGTGAGCAGAGTCGTCGCGACCGGTCGATCGATGAAGGGCGACGAAATGTTCATCTCATGGTCCGCTGCCCGAGACCGCCGCGCGCGCCGCGCGCGACCGTTCGCGCCGCGCGGCCATCCGGCGCTCCACGCGATCGAAGGCGAGGTAGATCACCGGCGTCGTGAAGAGCGTCAGCACCTGGGAGAGGATCAGGCCGCCCACCATGGTGATGCCGAGCGGATGGCGAATCTCCGAGCCGACGCCCCAGCCGATCATCAGCGGCAACGCGCCCAGGAGCGCTGCCATCGTCGTCATCAGGATGGGACGGAAGCGCAACAGCGACGCTTCGAAGATGGCGTCCCGCGGGGCGAGCTTGCGATCGCGCTCGGCGTCGATCGCGAAGTCGATCATCATGATCGCGTTCTTTTTCACGATGCCGATGAGCAGGATGATGCCGATGATCGAGATCACGTCGAGCTCGTTGCCGGTGAGGAGAAGCGCGAGGAGCGCACCCACGCCGGCGGAGGGAAGCGTGGACAGGATCGTGATGGGGTGGATGTAGCTTTCGTACAGCACACCCAGCACGATGTAGACGGTGACGATCGCCGCCAGGATGAGCCACAGCTGGTTCGCGAGCGACGCGCGAAAGGCGAGCGCCGCACCCTGCAGCTTCAACTGCGCACTCGTAGGCATGCCGATGTCGCGCTGCGCCGCGTCGATGGCCTTGACGGCGTCGCCGAGCGAAGACCCGTGCGCGAGATTGAACGAGATCGTCGCCGCGGGAAACTGGCCGATGCGGCTCACGACGAGCGGCGCCGTCCGCTCGACGACCCGCGCGATCGCCGACAGCGGAACCTGCTGCGTCGTCGACGCGGATACCGGGGCCGCGGTCCCGGGCAAGCGGGCTGCGGCCGCCGCGTTCGCGACCGCCGCCGCCGCCGCGTTCGGCGCGTTCACGTAAATGCCGTCGAGCGCCGCCGTGCCTTTGCGGAACTCCGGACCGACCTCGAGCACCACGCGATACTGGTTTGTCTGCGTGAAGATCGTCGACACGAGGCGCTGGCCGAACGCGTTGTAGAGCGCGCTGTCGATCATTGCGGGCGTGATGCCGTAGCGCGCCGCCGCGGTGCGATCGATGTCCACGTAGGCCTGCAGGCCGCCTTCCTGCTGATCGCTCGCGACGTCCACGAGCCGTGGATCCTGGCGCAACCGATCGATCAGCTTCGGCACCCATGAGCGGAGCTCTTCCGCGCTCGCGTCCTCCACCGAGAACTGGTATTGCGTCCGGCTCACTTTGTCCTCGATCGTCAGATCCTGCACCGGCTGCATGTAGAGGACGATGCCCTCGACATTGGCGACCGAGTCCTGCAGCCGGCGGATGACATCGGTGGCGCTGCCGCTCCGCTGCCCGCGGGGCTTCAGATTGATCAGGAAGCGGCCGCTGTTGAGCGTCGGATTGCTGCCGTCGACGCCGATGAACGACGACAGGCTTTCCACCGCGGGATCCTGCAGGATCACCTTCGCGAGCGCCTGCTGGCGCTCGGCCATCGCCGCGAACGAGATCGTCGGCGAAGCCTCCGAGATACCCTGGATCGCGCCCGTGTCCTGAACGGGGAAGAACCCCTTGGGAATGACGACGTACAGCACGATCGTGAGCACGAGCGTCGCGATCGCGACGATCAGCGTCGCGCCCTGGCGGTCGAGCACCCAGGTCAGCATGCGCGCGTAACGGGCGATCACGCGATCGAACCACTCGCCGCTCTTCCGGAAGAAGTGGCCCTGCTCGCGCTCCGGCACGTGGCGCAGGAGGCGCGCGCACATCATCGGCGTCAACGTCAGCGAGACCACGGCCGAGAGCAGGATGGCGACGGCGAGCGTGATCGCGAACTCGCGGAAGAGCCGCCCGACGACGTCGCCCATGAAGAGCAGCGGGATCAGCACGGCGATGAGCGACACCGTCAGCGAGATGATCGTGAACCCGATCTGCTCCGCGCCCTTGAGCGCCGCCTCGAGGGGCGAATCGCCCTTTTCGATGTAGCGCGAGATGTTCTCGATCATCACGATGGCGTCGTCGACGACGAAGCCCGTGGCGATCGTGAGCGCCATCAGCGTCAGGTTGTTGATCGAGAACCCGGCGAGATACATCACCGCGAAGGTTCCGATCAAGGACAGCGGAACCGCCACGCTCGGAATGGCGGTCGCGGCGACGTTGCGCAGGAAGACGAAGATGATCATGACGACGAGCGCGACGGCGAGCATCAGCTCGAACTGCACGTCGTGCACCGACGCACGAATGGTCACCGTGCGGTCGGTCAGCATCTCGACATCCACCGCGGCGGGCAGCGACGCGGAGAGCTGCGGCAGGAGGCGCTTGATGCGGTCGACCACCTCGATGACGTTCGCGCCCGGCTGCCGCTGGATGTTGACGATGACCGCCGCCGACTCGTTGGCCCATGCCGCGAGGCGCGTGTTCTCCGCCGCGTCGATGACGTCGGCGACGTCGGTGAGCCGCACCGGCGCGCCGTTGCGATACGCGACGATCATCGACTTGAACTCGTCGGCGGACTTCAGCTGGTCGTTGGCGTCGATCGTGGACGCGCGCGTGGGCCCGTCGAAGCTTCCCTTCGCCTGGTTCGCATTGGCATTGGCGATGGCGGTGCGCAGATCGTCGAGCGAGAGGTTGTAGGCGGCCAGCGCTTTCGGATTCGCCTGGATGCGCACGGCGGGGCGCTGCCCGCCGGTGATGCTCACGAGCCCGACGCCGGGAAGCTGCGAGATTTTCGTCGCAAGGCGCGTGTCGGCGAGCTGCTGGATCTCGGTGAGAGGCATCGTCCGTGACGAGAGCGCCAGGATCACGATCGGCGTGTCGGCGGGATTGACCTTGTTGTAGATCGGCGGTTGCGGCAGGTCGCTCGGAAGGAACGTGCCCGCGGCGTTGATCGCCGCCTGCACTTCCTGCTCGGCGACGTCGAGCGGGAGCGTCAGGCTGAACTGCAGCGTGATGACCGACGCGCCGCCGGAGCTCTGCGACGACATCTGGTTCAGGCCGGGCATCTGGCCGAACTGGCGCTCGAGGGGTGCGGTGATCGACGACGTGATGACGTCGGGGCTCGCGCCGGGGTACAGCGTCACGACCTGGATCGTCGGATAGTCGAACTTCGGCAGCGCGGAGAGCGGCAGCACGCGATACGCGACGATGCCGACGAGCAGAATGGCGACCATCAAGAGCGAGGTCGCCACCGGGCGGAGGATGAACAGTCGCGACGGATTCATGGGCGGGGGCCCGGGGGCTTTAGGCCCCCTTGGCCTTGTCTTTCCGCCGCTCGGCGCCGTCCTTCCCGCGTCCGCGCTTGGCTGCTTCCGGCGACGCCGGGACCGGCGCATCGCGCGTGACAACCTCGACTTTCGCCCCTTCGCGCAGCCTGTCCGCGCCGTCGACGACGACCATTGCGCCGGCGGCAACGCCGCTTTCGATCTGCGTGACCTCGCCCTGCGTCGAGCCGACCTGCACTTGCGCCACGCTCACCGTCTTGTCGTCCTTGACGACGTAGACGAACGTTCCCTGAACGCCGCGCTGGATCGCCGCCGTCGGCACGAGCGTCGCATTGGGCCGCGTCTCGACCGGCATCCGCACGTTGACGAACTGGTTCGCGAACAGCATGCCGTCGGTGTTGGGAAATTCCGCCTTGAGCTTGATCGTCCCCGTCGCGGTGTCGATCTGGTTGTCGGCCGTCAGGAGCCGGCCGCTGCCGAGCTTTTCCTTCTGTGCGCGGTCGTAGGCTTCGACCGGGATGCGATCGCCGGCGGAGAGCCGCTTCATCACGCGCGGCAGCTGGTCCTCGGGAATGGGAAACACCACGCCGATCGGCGACAGCTGCGTGATCACGACGATGCCGTTCGAGTCGGACGCGCGCACGATGTTGCCCGGGTCGACCTGGCGCAGCCCGACGCGGCCCGAGATCGGGGCGACGACGCGCGTGTAGGTAAGCTGCAGCTTTGCGTTGTCGATGTTGCCCTGGTCGGACTGGAGCGCGGCCTCGTACTGGCGCACGAGCGATTCCTGCGTGTCGACTTGCTGTTTCGAGATCGAGTCCTGCGCGAGCAGCGTGCGGTAACGCTGCACGTCGACGCGCGCGTTCTCGAGGAGCGCCTTGTCGCGCGCGAGCTGTCCGCTCGCGAGTGTGAGCTGCACTTCGAAGGGACGGGGATCGATCTGGGCGAGGAGGTCGCCCTGCTTCACCATCTGGCCCTCGTCGAAGGCGACCTTCATCAGCTGGCCGTCGACGCGGCTCCTGACGGTGACCGCGTTGAGCGGCGTCACCGTGCCGAGCGCGAAGAGGTAGACGTCGAGCGTGCCCTGCTTGACCGGGGCCGCGACGACGGGGACGACGCGCGACGCGGGATCGCCCTTTGCGCCTTTGTCGCCGGCGGCTCCGCGCGACGCGCCTGGCGAGGTGGCGGTCAGCGTCTTCCCGCTTGCGTACCAGATCGCGCCGCCGATCGCGGCCGCTCCGAGCACGGCGATGGCAATCCACCACCAGTGCGTTTGCCGCGGGCGGGAGGTGGAGTGCGCCGCAGCGGCCGGCTGCGGCGCGTCGAACTTCGAGGGTTCGGGATCGGTCATTGGCTGTTGCGGGGCTTCTTCTTCCGCCATTCGCGCTCTAGCGCGGACGACGGGCGGCTGCCCCGCATTATAGGGTCTAGAGTGGGCCGCACCCCCGGAGGTTCCCCTGCACGCGCGGTACAGCAGGTGATTGAATGCGCTCATCGTCGGGCGGTCGTGTCACGGGTCGGGCGCCGTCGCCGGCCGGCTGCCGGATTTGAGTTCTTCGCTCCGCTGAGCGAAACTAGCCAGCTTTTTTGGACGAATTTCGCGTTGCGGCAGGCCTTCCGGCCGAAGCCGTGCATCCCTGGAGGCAATACCGCCGCCGCCCTCCCTGCCCCAGACGGACTTCGGGGCAGGATTGCGAGGACGAATTTGTGGCTGCCCACGAAAGCGGCGGGTCGGATGAAGGAATGGACACAGAGTGAAAGCAATTATCCTGAGCGCCGGGCAAGGCCGCCGATTGCTGCCGCTGACCGAGCGCGCGCCGAAATGCATGCTTCCGGTGCAGGGTCGGCCGCTCATCGGCCGGCAGATCGATGCGCTCGCGCGATGCGGCGTCGATGACGTCACCGTCGTGGTCGGCTTCGGCGCCGGCCTCGTCGAGTCGGGCCTCGTCGAGCATTACGGGCCGCGGCGGATACGCACGCTGTACAACCCCTTTTTCGCGATCACCGACAACCTCGTGAGCTGCTGGGTTGCGCGTGCGGAAATGGAAGGCGAGTTCATGCTGCTCAACGGCGACACGCTCTTCGCGGCGTCCGTCCTGGGGCGTCTCCTGGCGGCGCCCGAGCATCCGATCACGCTCGCGGTGAGCTGCAAGGACCAGTACGACGACGACGACATGAAAGTGATCCGCGACGGCGATCGCCTGCTGCGGGTGGGCAAGAAGCTCGCGCGCGAGGACGTCAACGCGGAATCGATCGGAATGATGACGTTCCGGGGCGACGGACCGCGGCACTTCCGCGAGGCGATGGACAAGGCGCTGCGCACGCCGGTCGCGCTGTCGCAATGGTACCTGTCGCTGATCGACGCGCTCGCGCAGACCGGCGTCGTCTACACGCAGGAGATCGATGCCGCGGGCTGGGCCGAAGTCGACAGCGCGGCAGATCTCGAGCGCGCGTCCGTACCCGGTGCCGCTTGGTTGGACGCCGCCTGACGCGGTTTGGCTGGACGCCGGCGTGACGCAGCTGGCCCGGCGCGAGCTCGCGGACCGTAGTCGACGCTGCGGCACGTTGCCGCTGCGTGTGCTTATGCCGGCGCGGCGCGCACCGTTTCGGCGGCTCGCGCGACGATCGCGCGCACGAGATCGAGGTCGGCCACGCTGTCGACGTCGATCGCCGCCTCGGCGAACGGCATGGTGACGACGCCGGCGTCGATTCCCGTCTGCCTCGATATCTTGCGCACGCCCTGCGCCAGGCTCAGCATGCCGAGCGCGTAGCGCGCCACCGCGCCCCAGCCGACGAGACCGATCACCCGGATAGGCTTCTTGCGGTCGTCCTCCACCTGTTTCCAGATCTTTACCATCTCCCGGCCGTGCGGGGTGAGGAACGCGAAGAGATTGCAGCCGCAAAAGCGGCCGTCGCTGAACTTGAGCACCGTGCGCTGCGTTCGCGGATACGTTCGCTGGACCAGCTCGTGCGGCGCGAGGGCCACACTCAAGTCGCCGCCGCGCGACAGCGCGCCTTCGAGGAAGTGGCGCACCATTTCAGGCTCCAGCAGCGCGTGGTCCCCTGTCGTGACGAGCACCGGCGTCCCGCTCGGGATCGCAGCGAGCGCGGCCGCTGCGCTGGTGCAAGGCGTCGCCCGCGGCTCGATCCAGCGGACGTTCCCGCTCTCGATCAGCCCTTGCAGATCGGGCGAACCCTCGACCGTTCGCGCATCGGGGCCGCAGAGCAGGATGTCGTCGATGCGCCCGCTGTGGCGCAGCGCCCTTACGACCCGCATGACCATGGGTGTTCCGGCAATCGGCGTCAGGCACTTGGCGGCGACGCCGGCGGCGGCCGCCACCGGGTCGTTGCGGCCGCGATCGGCGGCCAGGACGACTGCGGCAAATCGGGTTTCAGCCACCGTCGAGCTCTCGCTCGTAGATCCGGTAGCGCTTGTAGGCGCGGCCGCCGATCGACTCGATGATGCTCCGCATGCCGGCATTGTCCTCGAGGATCCAGGAGAGCTCGACCTTCCTGACTCCGAGGCCGAGCGTCGTCGGCTGCGCGGCGGCGATCACGAGGAACGCGAGCGCGGAACCCAGGCGCGAGCGCTGAAACTTGCGCCGGACACCCATCAGCGGCACGCGCGCCGTGGAGGGATGACGAATCTTCAGGCGCCACAAGAGCTTGGCCCAGCCGAAAGGCAGCAGCCCGCCGCCGAGCCCGCGAATGGCCTCGTTGATGTTGGGAACGACGACGATGAATGCGGCGGGCTCGCCGTCGACTTCGGCGATGCGAATGAGCCCCGGGTCGACCAGAAAGCGCAGGTTCCGGCCCAGTTCGTGAAATTCGGCGGTCGTAAAGGGCAAAAAGCCCCAGTTTTCGGCCCAGGCATCGTTGAAGATGTCACGCAGGAGCTCGATCTCGGCGTCGAAGCGCTTGCGGTCGAGCGGGCGTACGCGCACTCGTTTCGCGGCTCCGGCCACGATCCGCGCCATCACGGGCGACGGCTTGAAATCGGCGTCGATCAGATAGGCAAACGTGTCGACCGCTTTCCGGTAGCCCGCCGCCTCGACGTGCGTTGCGTAGTAAGGCCGGGCGTGCCCCATCATGAACACGGGAGGGGTGTCGAATCCCTCGATCAGGAGCCCGGTTTCCTCGTTGATCGACAGGCTGAAAGGGCCGCGGACGCGACGCATTCCCTGTCCGCGAAGCCATCGTTCCGCGGTGCCGAGGAGCGTCGCGAAGGTGTCCTGGCGGTCTTCCGCGTCGAGCATCCCGAAAAAGCCGGTCGAGTCCGCGTACCGCTCGAGATGCAGTGAGTCGATCTGCGCGCTGATGCGCCCGACCGGCTCGCTCCCCCGCCACGCGACCCAGGCCTGCCAGCGGGCGTGCTGGAAGTACGGATTGCTCTTGGCCGACAGATGCATGCGCCGCTCGAGCAGAAGCGGCTGCACCCACGCGGGGTCGGATTCGAAGATCGGTGACGGCACCCGGATGAACCGGTCGAGCGCCACGTCGCCGTCGACGGCGGTGATCCGGAGCGGCGCGTGATCCTGGGTCAATTGAGGGCTGGAAAGGGGAGTTGGGGGGGCCGCGCCGTGCGGACTGTGCGGATTCGGACACGGCGGCGGCGCCCGGCGGGTCGGAAGGGCCGTTTTGCCTTGCCTCGGAGTTTTCGGGGCGAGGCCGCCCCAAACGTGGGCGCGAGCCGGGAGAGCCGCCCGCCAGTAGTCGATATCGCAACAATTATCCTACAGGGAAGGGCCCGGCGGGCCCGTGTTTCTTGACGCAGAGGTTGCAGTTACGGTCTACTTTGGACCGGAAGCTGCTAAACTTACGGTTTGCTGACGGGGCAAACCATCCACAACAGTCCCGAGAAACTGTTCAATCATGTGGGACGCCCCCGCGCTGGATTCCGAGGTATTTCTTTGAGCCGGGCGCATCGTCGTCTTGGGCTGGGTCAAGGCATGTGCGGATGCCCTCGAGGGGAATCAAACTGAATCGAACGCCAGATTTTGGGTCCGCGCCGCGGATGACGCCGACCGTGAATCCGCTGCCGCTAAGGCGCGCCGATTTCGCGACCCTTGCCGACGCGCTGGATTATGCCGCCCAGGGAGAAACGGGCGCGAACTTTTACGCCGGCAGCGGCAAGCTCGCCACGGTGCTTCCGTATCGCGTGCTGCGCGAGCAGGCGCAGGAGCTCGCCCGGCGGCTCCTGTCGCTCGAGCTCGAGCGCGGCGCGCGCGTCGCGGTGATCGCGGAAACCAACCCGGACTTCCTTCGCTTCTTCTTCGCGTGCCAGTACGCCGGCCTGGTGCCGGTGGCGCTCCCCGCATCGGTCAATCTCGGAGGGCACGACGCGTACGTCGCGCGCTTGCGCGGCCTGCTCGTCGGGTGCGGGGCTTCGGTCTCCATGGCGTCGAGCCAGTTCCTGCGCTTTCTGCGCGAGGCTGCCGAAGGCATGGGCCTCGCCTTCACGGGCACGCCCGCCGACTTCGATGAGTTGCCGGAGCAGGACGTCGCCCTGCAGCCGAGCGGGCCCGCCGAAACCGCCTACCTGCAATACACCTCGGGCAGCACGAGCTTCCCGCGCGGCGTGGTGATCACGCAAAGCGCGGTGCTCAGCAATCTCGCCGGCGTCGTCAATCACGGACTCGACATTCACCCCGACGACCGCTGCGTTTCGTGGCTGCCGTTCTATCACGACATGGGTCTCGTCGGCTGCATGCTGGCTCCAATGGCGACGCAGCGCTCGATCGACTATCTCGACACGCGCGATTTCGCGATGCGCCCGCGGCGCTGGCTCGAATTGATGACCAACACCCGAGCGACCATCTCGTTCAGCCCGCCGTTCGGCTACGAGCTCTGCGCCCGGCGGATTCGTCCCGAGGACGTCGCGAAGTACGACTTGAGCGCGTGGCGCGTCGCCGGGATCGGTGCCGAGCCCATTCGCGCCGAATTGCCCGACCGCTTCGCCAAGCTTCTCGCGCCGGCCGGATTCGATCCGCACGCATTCGTTCCGTGCTACGGCATGGCCGAGAGCTCGCTCGCGATCAGCTTCGCGCCGCTCAAGAGCGGCGTCGTCGTCGATTGGATCGATGCCGATCATCTCGCGGAGCACTTGAGCGTTATCCCGGCGAATCCGGAAACCGGCCGCGTCAATGGCTTCGTCCGCTGCGGCGGTCCCTTGCCCGGGCACGAGGTCGCGATCCGCGACGACCAGGGCAGGCCCCTTCCCGACCTTCATGTCGGGCGCATCAAGGTGCGCGGCCCGAGCGTCATGTCGGGATACTTTGCGCAGCCCGAGCAGACGCGCCAGGCCCTCTCGCACGACGGCTGGCTCGACACCGGCGACATCGGGTACCTGGTCGACGGCAGCATCGTCGTCACCGGCCGGCACAAGGACATGATCATCATCAACGGCCGCAACATCTGGCCGCAGGACATCGAGCACATCGCCGAGCGGCAGCCGGAGCTGCGCTCGATGGATGCGTCGGCGTTTTTCGTGCTCGGTTCCGAGGACGAGGAAGTCGCCGTCGTGGTCGTCCAATGCAACGCCAACGACGCCGCGGAAAGCCGCAAGCTCACGCAGCGCCTCCACCGCGAGATCCACGAAGAGCTCGGCATTTCCTGCCTGATCGAGCTCGTGCCGCGGCACACGCTGCCGCGCACGTCCTCCGGCAAGCTGTCCCGGGCAGCGGCGCGCGAGGATTACCTCGAGCGTCGCGCGCAGGAGCGAAAGGCGGCGCGCGCCGACGCCGACAGCCAGCACTATTCCCAGCAGGGCAGCCAGCCGGCCGCCGCGTCGGGCTAGGCTTTCGCACCGCGCGCGGCCGTTGGGTCGGCGCCGCGGCATTCCCGTTCGTTCCCGGCGTCGCCCGCAATGAGCGCGCCGGGCCGCGCCCCAAGACGCGCAACTGCGGTCCGTCTCGGAGGGATGGCGCGCAGCGCCAAGGGTGCACAATGACCGTCCAACCTGTCGTCGCGCTCACCGGAGCGACCGGCTTCATCGGTGGCACGTTGCTTTCGCAACTGTCGGCAGCGGGATCGACGGTTCGCGCGCTTCACCGCCGCCTTCCAAGTCGCACCTTGCCGTCGCTGCCGGGCGTCGAATGGATCGAAGGCGATCTCGCCGACGCAGCAGCCTTGCGGATGCTCGTCGCCGGTTCGGATGCCGTCGTTCATTGCGCCGGAACCGTGCGCGGCGCGCGGCGTTCGGATTTCGACCGGATCAATGCCGAGGGTGCGGCCCGCGTCGCCGAGGTCGCCGCCGGCCTGCCCAATGCGCCGCGATTCCTGCTGATGTCGTCACTGGCGGCGCGGATGCCGCAATTGTCGGACTATGCCGGCAGCAAGCGACGCGGCGAGGATGCTCTCAAGGCTGCGCCGAAGAACCTGCGGTGGACGGTGCTGCGCCCGCCCGCCGTGTACGGCCCCGGCGACCGCGAGCTCCTGCCGCTCTTCCGCTGGGTCGCGCGCGGCATCGCGCCGCTGCCTGCCGACGGCGGAGGGCGCTTCTCCCTCATTTACGTCGACGACCTCGCGAGCGCGGTCATGCGTTGGCTGGCCGCCGATGCGGGACATGGGCGCACCTTCGAGCTCGATGACGGCCATCCCGGCGGCTACGATTGGGACACGGTGCTCGGCGCGGCGGCGCGCGTGCTGCGAGCGGGCGGCTCCATGCGCCGTCTGTCCGTTCCCGTCGGCGCGCTTCGCATGGCAGCCACGGCGAATCTCGCGGCCGCCCGGCTCCTGGGTTACGCGCCGATGCTTACGCCGGGCAAGGTGCGCGAGATCACGCATAGGGACTGGTTGTGCGATAGTCACGATTTCGCGTTGGCGACGGGCTGGCGCGCGGCCGTCGGGCTCGAAGCCGGGCTCGCGCGAGCGTACGGCACGCAGGAACATGGACGCCATGACAGGTGACATTACGTTGGACTATCCGCAGATCCTGGCGGAGATTTGCGCCGAGCTCGCGACGCTGACGCAGGGGCGGGTCGAGGTCGGCGAAGACACGGACCTCCTGGGCGACCTCGGGCTCGATTCGCTTCAGGTGATGAACCTCATGCTGCAGATCGAGGACCGGTTCGACATCTCCATTCCGGTCAACATCCTCCCCGACGTGAAGACCGTCCGGGATCTCGCGATGCAGATCGACCACCTGCTGCGCGCGCGCTAGCCCCGATGGGACTCTTCGACAAGTTTCAGGGCCTCGCGGCGGCGCGGGGCGAGCTCGAGAAGCTCGGCGTCGATCCTTTCGGCGTCGAGATCGAGCGCATCCTCTCGCCGACCGAGGGGATCATTCACGGGCGGCGCACCGTGCTCGCCGGCACGAACAACTACCTCGGCCTCACGTTCGATCCCGACTGCATCGCGGCGGCGAAGCGGGCGCTCGACACCGAAGGCACGGGCACGACCGGCTCGCGGATGGCGAACGGCAGCTACGCGAATCACCGCAAGCTCGAACGGGAGCTCGCGGCGTTCTACGAAATGCGCGACGCGATCGTGTTCTCGACGGGCTACCAGGCGAACCTCGGCCTCCTGTCCGGGTTGATGGGCCCCGACGACGTGGTGCTGCTCGATGCCGACTGCCATGCCAGCATTTACGACGGCTGCCGCCTGGCGGGTGCCGAGGTCATCCGCTTTCGCCACAACAACGTCGAGGATCTCGCGAAGCGGATGCGCCGGCTCGGGCCGCGCGCCGCCGACACGCTGATCGTGATCGAAGGCATCTACAGCATGCTCGGGGATCGCGCCCCGCTGCGCGAGATCGTGGAAGTCAAGCGCGAGCTCGGCGGCTACCTCCTGGTCGACGAGGCTCATTCGGTCGGCGTGCTGGGCGATCGCGGCCGCGGGCTCGTCGAGGAGATGGATGTGCTCGCCGATGCCGATTTCATCGTGGGCACGTTCAGCAAGAGCCTGGGCGGCGCCGGCGGCTTTTGCGTCAGCAATCTTCCCGCGCTCGACCTCGTCCGCTATTCGAGCCGCCCTTACATCTTCACCGCCTCGCCGTCGCCCGCGACGATCGCATCGACGCGGCAGGCGCTGGTGAAGCTCGAGGCGGGACGCGATCTCCGAGCCCGCCTCCGCGTGAACTACGAGCGCCTGCACTCCGCGCTCGAGGCGATGGGGTACACGCTGGGCGCGCCTCCGAGCCCGGTGATCGCCGTGGTCCTGGGCGAGCGCAACGAGGCGCTGCAGTTCTGGAAACGGCTGGTCGAGCACGGCGTCTACGTCAACCTGATGCTGCCGCCCGCAACTCCGAACGGCGTATCGCTCATCCGCTGCAGCGTCAGCGCCGCGCACTCGAGCGAGCAGATCGACGCCGTCTGCAGGGCGTTCTCCGACTTGCGGTCGACAGCAGGAATCGTCGCCGCGGAGCTCGGCACGGGTTAGCAGCCTGAGGTCGAGCCCCTCGTGCTCCGCGTTTCGGACGAGATGACCCCCCATCCTGGACGGGGTCGCGCGCGTCGCGCGCCCCGATGAAGCTCTTTCTCGCTTTCAGCCGCGCGTATCCCGCGCAAAGCGCGCTGGTGCTGGGCGCACTGGTGCTCGCGAGTCTCCTCGAAGGCGTCGGACTCACGACGCTGTTTCCGCTCCTGAGCGCGCGCGGCGGCGACGCGGGCGCCGCGTCGGGGCTGGGCGCGACGGTGACGCGCGTCCTCGCAGTGTTCGGGCTCACGCCGACGGTCGGCGTGCTCCTCGTGATCGTCGTCGCAGGCATGATCCTGAAGAGCGTGCTCGTGCTGGCGGCGAATAAGCGGGTCGGCTACACGGTCGCGCGCGTGGCGACGGACCTGCGCCTCAACTTCATTCGATCGCTCCTGGGCGCGCGCTGGGAATACTACCTGCGGCAGCCCGTCGGGGCGTTGAGCAACAGCCTCGCCACCGAGGCGACGCGCGGCGCCGAATCGTACCTCTACGGCGCGACGGTCCTCGCGCTGTGCATTCAGGCGATGGTCTACTCGATCGTCGCGCTGGTGGTGTCGTGGCGCGCGACCCTCGTGGCGCTCGCCGCCGGTGTCGTGTTCATCTTCCTCTTGAATCGCCTGGTGCACGTGTCGCGCCGCGCCGGCGCAAAGCAGACGAGGCTCCTGCGCTCCCTGCTCGCGCGCCTTGCCGACAACCTGCAATCGGTGAAGCCGCTCAAGGCGATGGCCCGCGAGAACCTCGCCAACGTGCTGCTCGAAGGCGACACGACGCAGTTGAACCGCGCGCTGCAAAAGGACGTCTTCAGCAAGGAGGCGCTGCGCGCGCTGCAGGAGCCGATGCTGGCGGTGCTGATCGCCGCGGGTCTCTACGTGGCGCTGGTGCGGTTCGACATGTCGCTCGCCTCGGTGATGCTGCTCGCGTTCCTGCTCGTGCGCGTTCTTCTCTACATGAGCCGCATGCAGCGCGAATACCAGAGGATGGTCACGTGCGAGAGCGCGTACTGGTCGATGCAGGCGGCGATCGACGGGGCGAGGAGCGAGAGCGAGAACCCGCCCGACGGAGTGGCGCCCGCGCTGGCGCAGGCGATCCGCCTCGACAACGTGGGGTTTCGCTATCGCGAGCAATGGATCCTGCGCAACGTGGCGATGACGCTGCCTGCCGGCGGGATCACCGCAATCGTCGGCCCGTCCGGCGCCGGGAAGACGACGGTGATCGACCTCGTCACGGCGCTCCTGCGGCCGCAGGAAGGCGAAGTGTTCATCGACGAGCTGCCGTTGCAGCGCGTCGACTGGCGCGCCTGGCGGCGGATGATCGGCTACGTTCCGCAGGACACCGTCCTCCTGCACGATTCCATTCGCAACAACGTGACACTCGGCGATCCGGAGCTGACCGAAGCCGATGCCGTGGCGGCGCTGCGCGCGGCCGGGATCTGGAGCGTCGTGTCCGACATGCCCGAAGGGCTCGACACGATCGTCGGCGAACGCGGCGGAAAGCTCTCCGGCGGCCAGCGGCAACGCGTGGCGCTCGCGCGCGCGCTCGCCCACAGGCCGCGCGTGCTTATCCTCGACGAAGCGACGAGCGCCCTCGATCCGGAAACGGAAGCGGCCATTTGCCGCACCCTCGAAGGGCTGCGCGGCGAGCTGACCATCATCGCGATATCGCACCAGTCGCCGCTCGTCGACGTCGCGGACCGCGTGTACCGGATGGGGGACGGTACGGCCACGCTCGTGGCCGACGAGACGCGCGCGCGGCCGGCCGCGCCGCCGCTTGCGGCGATGCCGCGCAATTAAGTCGGGAGTTGCCGAGCCGGGGGGTTCAGGTCGCGCGCGTGGACCTCGCCCCGCGCGCGGGGGATCAGCTGCAGCGGTCCAGACGTTCCTGCGGCCGCACCCACTCCACGGTCTTGCCGAAGAGCGACACGCCGACGAAACCGCGAACCTTGATCGAGCCGTCGTCCTGCACGTGGATCGTGCTGTTGAACGTCCGGCCGTCGTTGGGATTGTAGATGTACCCGCTGAACCAGCTCGGCGCCTTGCCGGGCCGGAAGCCGGTGAGGATCTTGAGGCCGCACAGCGGGCGCTCGCGGAGAGCCGCGTCCGGATTGTGCAGGTCGCGCTTTACCTCGCCGCCCGCCATGGGCTTCTTCAGCCAGATGATTCGGCCGCACAGCGCGCCGTCGCAGTCCTCGATCATCACGCCCACCTTGTGCTTGTCGCTCTCGCGGTTGTCGACCCACAGGCCGCGGATATCGTCCGGGCTGCGTTCCGGTGCCGCAGCGTGCGCGAAAGGCCCAAGCCCGGCGAGCAGGATCGCGAACGTGCCGAAACGGAAGACGCGCGAGGCGCGCCCGAAATCAGCCGTCACGGGACCGCGGGTTGGCGGGATAGGTGCCGAACACCCGGTCCCAGATCGGGGAGCTCACGCCGAAGCGCAGTCCCTTGGCGCCGTAGTGATGGTGCAGGTGATAGACCTTGAGGAAGTGCAGCACCTTCGATCGCATCGGAAAATGATGCGTCGCGTAGTGGATGTAGTCGTAGGCCAGGTAGCCGACGAGGAAGAACGCGAGGAAAGGCTCGATCCACGGCACCGGCACCAGAAGCCGGAAGACCTGGTACAGGACGATCAGCAGGAGGATGCCGCCCGCCGGCGGCATGACGAGGCGCGTCTTGTCGCGCGGGGTCGCATGGTGCACGCCGTGGAACAGGAACACGAGATACCTGCCGGCGCGGCTTTGCGCCGGGAAGTGGAACACGAAGCGATGCAGGCAGTATTCGGTGAGCGTCCAGAGGAAAAGTGCCAGCGCGCCGATCGCGAACAGCCCGGACGCCGGAAGCTCGTGGACGGCGACGCTGCGCCAGAGCAGGAAGCCGGCGATCGGCCCCCAGAACAGGAGCGGGACGAGGGGATGCACGTGCGTCAGCGCTTCCAGAAGGTCGTTCTGGAAAAGCCTGACGGAAGACTCCGTCCGATTCGCCTCAACGGGGTCCGACATGGGGCATCTCCGGGAGCGGGACGACAATTTTAACAGGACGGCCCCGAAAACGCCTCGGGCGAGGCGGAGCGGTCAGCCTTCCAGCCAGCCGCCGAGGTCGCGGCCGAGGAGGCGGGAGAGGAGCGCGACGTCCGGTCGCAGCGTCTCGCGCACGGCATCCGCCACCGCCGTCGTCAGCGCGACCGGCGACGCGGGAACCTTGTTCCAACGGGTCACTCGCTTGATCAGGCTCGGGCGCTTCGATCCATCCGGGTTGTACTTGCGGGAACGCTGCTGGAGGGTCGCCAGCATCCTGCCGCCGCGGACAGCGGGCACGAACAGCATCCGCTGCAGCCAGCGATACCGGTACATGCGGCTTTCGTACCTCGTCTCGAAGCTCGTCTGGCCGTCGTAGTCGACGCCCAGGAATTCGAGGGCGTCGCGGTAGACGCGCAAGGGATCGGCCTTGAGGTCGTCGAACACGATGACACGCGAGCGCTCCCGTCCCGCGATGGCGAAGAGCTGCTCGACCTGCGAACCCAGCTGCGCGACCTTGCTGTAAAGCAGGAGACGAGGGTCGAGGCAATGCCGAGGAACCCGCTGCCCTCGCGCTCGCGTGGGCTCGAGCGACCAGGCCCGCGCGAAATCCGGCTCGTCCTCCTGCAGCAGGAACAGCATCCGCAGGTGGTACGACGGCAGCATCGTCAGCGGATTGCGCACGAGCGCGATGAACCGCGCCTCGGGATTGATGCGCCGGATGCGCTCGATCGTCTGCGGCAGGTAGAGGTACGACACCGAGCCCTCGCCGACCGCGCGGTGCGTGTCGCGGTAGTGGCTGAAGCAGCGCTCGAGATAGTCCCGGGCAAGCTCGGCCGCGGAAGGGTCATGCGTGAGCTGCGTGAAGTAGTGCGGCTCCTTCGGCTGCGAGAAGCAGATCTGCGGGTTTCGAGCGAGATAGCGGCAGAACGCCGTCGTGCCGCAGCGCGGTGCGCCGACGACGAAGAAATCCGGGAAAGGAGGCAAGGCGGTCTGCGCGGGGGTTCGGTAGCGAGCAACGACGCGGCCGGGCGATGACTCCCCGGCAGCCCGAATGTTACGGCACGCGCGCCTTCCCCGCGAGATCGAGCCCGCCCGCGATGCTTCTAGCTCTGCGCCGATTCGTCCTGCTTCTTGCGGATGACGCTTTTCGCGCCGAATCCGACGGCCACGACGCCGAGCAGGGCGAGGCCGATCGTCGGCATCGGCGACGACGATTCAGTCGCTTCAGCAGTCAGGGGCGTTGTGGAATCCCGCTTGGCTTCGGGCGGAGGCGGGACCACCGAGGCGCCTTCCTTGTTCTCGACGGCCGCCGACGTGATGGCCTTGACCATTCGGATCGTCTCGGGCGACGCGGCGGCTTGAGCCGTCGCGAGCGCATGGGTAGCGGCGATGTCCCTTGCCGCCTTTTCCTTGTTCGCGTAGTAGGCGCCCTTGCAGCGCTCGATCTCCTCGAGATTCGGCTGAAGGCTGACCTCGCAGACCTTGAGCGCCCTTGCGTCCTTCGCCTCCGCGGAACCGACGATCTTTGCGCATTCCTTGTGCGAGTCGGTGTCGACATAGGGAAACCGCCGATCGCAATCGCCGAACGACCACAGCCGCATGTCCTCGCCGTTGGCGACAGTGATGCGCGCGGTCCCGCTTTGCCCCAGCACGTCGGCAGAGAGCACCATGCCGAGAGCCAGGATCGACGACGCGAGGCAGGCAAGGTAGAGTTTTTCCGTTCTCATTGCTTTTTCTCCATGCAAAATCGTTCCCGGCCAAATGCCCGCGAGAACTGCAGGGAATGTAACGAGCAAGATCCGGGCCCGAAGCAGGCCTCGATGGTCACGCTGTAGTGTTCAAGCCGCAGGACGGCGGCCGCCGCCGACGAAAGGGCACTTCGGAGCACCGAGAGGCACCGCTACCAGCCGGCGCGCCTTGGAACCTCGCTAGCTGTCCGGCGCCGGTGGCGAAGGCGCCGCTTTCGGCGCCCGGAGCACGGCAACCATTGCCGCGACGACCAGCGCCAGCGCGACCCATTCCTGGGTTCCCGGACGTTCGCCCAGGAGCAGCATTCCGGACAGCACGCCGACGATCGGCACCGGCAGCGAGGACATCGACGACACCGCAACCGGCAGCGTGCGGGCGAGCCGGTAGAACGCCCAGTGCGCAAGCGTGCCGGCGAGAAAGATGTTGTAGAGCATCGAGAACCACGCCGGTCCCGAAACATCGTGCAGCAGCACCGGCCCCATGAATGGCGCCAGGATCGCGAGCGGCAGACATCCTGCCAGGATCATCCACCCGGACACGACCGTCTGCGACAGCGGGAGCTTCCACTTGCGGACGAGGACGATGCCGAACGCCCACGATATCGACGCGCCGAGGATGAGCAGCGCAGCGACGGGCGCGCGTCCCAGGTTGCGGATGTCGTCGAGCAGGAGGAGGCCCATGCCCAGCATGCCGAGCGCCAGCCCGACGACCTTCCGGCGCGACAGCGGCTCGTTCAGCAGCAAGAGCGAAAACAGGGTGCTCCAGACCGGCATCGTGAAGGCGAGGATCACGCTGCGCCCGGCCGGCAGCTGCTGTACTCCGAACAGGAGAAGCCCGTTCCAGAGCGTGATGTTGAAGAAGGCGAGCGCCGCGACCTTGCCCCACATCGCGCGCGGAATCCGGATCGAATCGCCCGCCAACCGGGCGATGAGCAGGAGACCGATCGCGCCGAAAGGCAGCGTGAGCGTGCGAAACGTGAGCGGCGGTACCTCGGGAACGCCCATTTTCAGCACGGGCCAGTTGCAGCCCCACAGCAGCGTGACCACGGCGATCGGGATCAGCGCACCGGCCGTGACGTGCTGCGGAGGCGGCGCCGGGGCCGCTCTCACCGGTCCCTCGCGGACGGCGGCGCGCCGTACTTGCTCGCGTGGAGCGCCCGCGCCTGCGTGACCCAGCCGTCACGCCGGATTCGTCCGGGAAATTCGGGAAGCTTCGCATCGAACTCGTCGATGTCGCGTTCGGTCCAGCGCGCGATCTGGCGATAGGTCGTGATGCCGAGTTGCTGCAGCATGCGCTCGAGCACCGGGCCGACGCCGACGATCAGCTTGAGGTCATCGGGTGCGCCCGGGCCGAAGAACGGGGGCGGCGCGTTGTCCTCGAGATCGACGACGAGCTGCCGGTAGCGCGCGGACTCGCCTCGCGCGACCGCAACCTCGTCGTACAGGCGCCGGCGATCCTCGGCGAAATCGCTCAGCTGCGT
>Ga0207689_10001947_pt1 | contig 19546 bp, 13 predicted proteins | sample KBSMisM52_FD_184312 | JGI IMG/M metagenome (GOLD analysis project Ga0207689, IMG submission 184312) | Miscanthus rhizosphere microbial communities from Kellogg Biological Station, Michigan, USA - KBS Miscanthus M5-2 (SPAdes) (version 2) | ecosystem: Host-associated > Plants > Roots >... | reverse complement strand
CTGCGACGCTCGCCTGGCTTCACCGCAGTGGCAGTCCTGTCACTCGCGCTCGGCATCGGCGCCAACACGGCGATCTTCACCTTGATCAACGCGCTGATGCTCCGCTCCTTGCCGGTGAGCCACCCCGAACAGCTCGTCGAGTTGCTCAGTCGCTATCCCGGAGAGCCGCGCCTGAGCTCCTTCTCGTGGCGCCACTACGAGCACTTTCGCGATCACAACCAGTCCTTCTCGGAGCTTCTGGCGACTTCCCGCGCGCGCTTTCAGGTGGCCGGGGAAGGAATCGCGCCGGAGACAATCGACGGCGAGTACGTCGCAGGCAACTTCTTCACCTCGCTCGGCATGCGGCCCGCTCTCGGACGTGTCATCAACGGACAGGACGATCAGTTGGAGTCCCCGACCGCCGCCAGCGCCGTGGTCAGCTGGTCGTACTGGACCAACCGGTTGCACGCGGATCCCGCGATCGTCGGCAAGGCCATCATCCTCAACGGTGCGCCGGCGACCATCGTCGGCGTCGCGCCGCAAGAGTTCTTCGGCCTCCAGGTCGGCATGAGGCCCAGCGTGTGGCTGCCGATGGCGATGGAACCGATGCTCCAAAAGCCGAGTCGCCGGATGGACGGCTCGTTGGGCGTCGGCATGCTTGGACGTTTGCGCCCCGGCGTCACCATCGAGCAGGCCCTTGCCGAGATGAAGGTCCTCGACCGCTATCGCCTGGAGGATTTCGCGAAGAGCCGGTCGGCCGCGTTCGCGCGCGACTTCACCATTGAGTTGGAGCCGGCGGCCGCGGGATTCGCCGCGCTGCGCGATCGATTCGCGGCCTCGCTGCTCGTGTTGATGGCCCTGGTCGCACTGCTCCTGCTGATTGCGTGCACGAACGTTGCGGGCCTGCTGCTGGCGCGTGCGGCCGCGCGGCAGCAGGAGATGGCGTTGCGCGTCTCGCTCGGTGCAGGCCGCGTGCGGCTGGTGCGGCAGGCGTTGACCGAGTCACTCCTGCTCGCGGCTATGGGCGGCTCGCTCGGCGTCGCGCTCGCGTCCCTCGGTGCCGGGACGCTCGTGCGCGTCGTCCTCTCCGGGCGCGAGTTTCTGCGGCTTCAGCAACGCATCGAGATTCAGGTGCAACCCGATCTGCAGGTGCTGTTGTTCACCATCACGATCGCCGTGTTGACCGCCGTGCTGTTCGGGGCAGCGCCCGCCTGGCACGCCTTGATCACTGCGCCGGTATCCTCGCTGCGCACACACGGAGCCGCTGCAGAGACACGATCACGCCGCCTGTTTGGAAAGGGCCTCGTCGTTGGACAAATAGCCTGGTCGATCGTGCTCTTGAGTGCGGCCGGCCTGTTCGCGCAGCACCTCTCGAATCTGCGGAACCAGGACCTTGGCTTTCAACGAAGATCCTTGTTGCTGGTCACACTAGACGCGACGAGCAGCGGATATCCGCGTGACCAATTGTTCACTCCGTACCAGCAGTTGCTTGGCCGGCTCGCGGAGGTTCCCGCCGTCCGCGCGGTCACGCTCAGCGGAGTCACGCCGATCTCCGGCGCGGGAGCGTCGCGGTTCATCAGCGTCGAGGGCTTCGCAGAGTCACCGGATGCGCGCCGCTACGTGCCCCTCAACTGGGTGGGGCCACGCTACTTCGAAACGTTCGGCACACCGCTGCTGGCGGGGCGCGATTTCGCGTTCACTGACAAGGGAGGTCCGCCGGTCGCCATCGTCAACCAGGCCATGGCCCGCTATTATTTTGGTGACAGGGATCCCATCGGAGGGCGTTTCCAGCTGGTGGGTCCGTCCAGCAGCGGCATCACCGGCGCTCCGCCTGACCAGGCGTACACGATCATCGGCGTGGTAGGAGACGCGAAATACATGGATTTGCGTGAGACGCCGCCGCGCACGATCTATCTGAACGCGTTCCAGGAGCGGAGCATGTTCGTGAATGAGCTTGCACTCAAGACGTCGGGGCGTCCAGCCGCCGTGACGGACGAGGTTCGTCGAATTGTGCGCGAAGAACTGAAGACTGTTTCGATCGCTCGCGTGACGACGATGGACGACCTGATCGACGCATCGGTGGTGTCGGAACGGGTGATCGCAACACTCTCCGCTTTCTTCGGCGGTCTCGGAGCCTCGCTCGCCGCGCTCGGCCTCTACGGCCTGCTGGCCTATACCGTGACGCGTCGGACCAATGAGATCGGGATCCGAATGGCACTCGGCGCGACGCGAGCTCATGTCTCGCGCATGGTGTTCAAGGGCGCCCTCGGCCTGGTGTGCGCCGGGCTGGTAATCGGAGTGCCGCTCGGTGTCCTGAGCCGCCGCGCGGCGACCCGCATCGTTACAGACCTATCTGTGGAGAGCCTCTGGCCGCTGGCGCTCGCCACCGCCACGATGCTCGCGATCGCCCTGGTCGCGGCGTACGTGCCGACACGCCGCGCCGCCAGCGTCGAACCAATCGGGGCACTGCGGCAATGACCGGCGGCCACACCTGATCGCCGCCTGGGCGAATTCGGCTACGACAGGCGGAGGGACGATCTGTGCTGCGGTTCAGGCATGACCGCGCCGGAGGTGCTTCACCAGGCCTTCGTGGTCAGCTTGCTCCCACAATCGCTCGAGCTCCGGATCGGAGGCATCGCCGCGCACCCAGTCGGCCATCCGCTCCAGCATCGCGGCCTGACGCTCGCGTGCCGCCGGGAACCATCGCGGTGTAGTCACCTGTGCATTGCGAATATTGGCTGCCGTCGCCCACCAGGCGAGTTGAAGCGCGAAGAGTTGATCGTCACTCGGCAGTTCCTCGCAGTCGAGCACGACGTTCGTCACGACATCGAGTAAGCGCTTTTCATCGACCATTACTGCGACGCCTCCCCTGGCCGTTCACGATTCACTGCCTGACACCAGTGCGTACCCGCGTCCGTTCACGATTCACTGCCTGACACAACCTAGAAGAACAGGGCGTAGACGCCAACCCAGAACGGCGCGCACAGCAACAACCCGAAAAGAATCCCTCGTGCGGCACCACGCCCGTCGTCAATGCCGGTGTCGGGACTCGTCGGCTCGATGCGTGGCACCGATATGACGACGCTGACCCTCGAGGGAATCTCCGACTCGTGAGCGACTCGATACGCCGACATCGCGCCAGTTGCCATACCGCGGATGGTGCAACCGACACGCCAGGACGACACGATGCTCGCCAGGACGACACGATGCTCGGAGCTTCATGTCGTCGCACGGGAATGCGCCCGGCATTCGAAAATCTATAGCGGGGGTTGGCCCGGATCGGTCCAGACGGGTGTCTGTGGGCAAGCGGACTTTGCCCGATGAACGCGCACAGCTTCGGTTCCTGCTTACGAGTTTGGAGACTTGCAATAGTGGAAACGCGTTATTGCTTCGATCGAGATCGTCGCGGCAAACTGCCAAGGCTATGTCATCCCGATGCCTCGACTGCAGCATGCCCATTGAAGAAGAGTTGTGGTGGTATGACCCTTCGGCGCTGGCGAGAAACGATAGTCCGCAGGTGCCTCGGGCGACAGGAGCCGGCTGGGACAATCCGTATCCACCAACGTCCGTATCCGGGCCATTTCACAAGGCGTGCCTGGTGCAGCGAATGGGCCGCAAGCTCGATTCTCTCTCGTTGGCTTAGTTCACCCGGGAACGATGGGTCCTCATCACGACCCCGACGAACGTGGGGTGACTGCTATGGCCTTTCGCTGTTTGGACTGCAACGAACCCATTGAAGGCGACCCGTGGTGGTATGACCCTCTGGCCTACGGCGCCGACCTGAGTGGTCAGGTGACGCAGCTGACGGGAATCGTCTCACAGCGGTCCGAACCACCAACGCCTGCGTCGGCACCTTTTCACAAGGCGTGCCTGGAGAGGCAAATGGGTCGGAGTATCGAATCTTAACGGTCGCCGATCCCGATCATCCGTTGTCGTCGAGCTGAAGCAGCGGGCGGAGTGACGTTTCTCGTTACCTCACATGACTGCACCTCTGCCACTCGGCGCTCGAGTGCTGGCCGAGACCGACTCACGCCAGCCTTCTCCTTAGGCTAGAATGCCGGCAGTTCTTTGGCTGTCATAACCCCGTCACAAATATGTGATCGGGTATCGCGGTGATTGCCGCATCGCCCCCGGGCGGCTTCATCTTATACGCTGCGGGGTCCGGCACACCATGACGCCGCGATCCTGAGCGGCGGGTTGCTTCTCGCGACAATCGAGAGGGTCAATGAAGGTTCTCGTTACGGGAGGCGCTGGATATCTCGGCGCCGTTCTTTCACTGTCGCTCATCGAGCAAGGGCACCAGGTTCGAGTTCTCGACAACCTGAAGTATGGAGGCCGGTCGCTTCTCGCACTGTTCGGCCATCCAAGACTTGACCTCATAGTCGGCGACGTGCGGGAGCGCAGCGCAGTTGAGCGCGCCGTCGAACAGGTCGATGCGGTCGTTCACCTCGCTGCCATCGTCGGAGATCCCGCCTGCGCCCGCGATCCGGAGGCCGCTCGCGCCATCAACGAGCGTGCATCGCTGCAGCTCATTCGATCCGCGGATACCGCCGGCGTGAGCCGGTTCGTCTTTGCGTCGACGTGCAGCAACTACGGCCGGATGGCCGACACGTCCGTGCTGGCGAGCGAGGAGCATGAACTGCGGCCCTTGTCGTTGTATGCGGAAACGAAGGTCGCGGTCGAGCGCGAGTTGCTCGCACGACGTACGTCAACGATGGCGGCGACCGTTCTGCGTTTCGCCACGCTGTTCGGCGTGTCGCCGCGGATGCGCTTCGATCTGACTGTCAACCAGTTCGTGATGGAGATGCTCGTGCATCGGCGGCTGGTTGTCTATGGCGAGCGCTTCTGGCGACCCTACGTGCATGTTCGCGACGCGGCAGGCGCGATCGCAACGGTGCTGAACGCGCCTGTCGATCTGGTGCGGAGTCATGTATTCAACGTGGGGCACACGGACGAGAACTATCGCAAGATGGACCTGGTCGAGATGATTGGCCGGCGCGTCCCCGCCGCGGCGGTCGAGTTCGTGTCGGTGGCCGACGATCCGCGCGACTACAAGGTGTCGTTCGAGCGCATCCGCTCGACCTTGTCTTTTACGCCGATGCGTCGCGTCAGTGATGGCATCGAGGAGGTCGCGCGGCTGATCGAATCCGGAGTGCTCGGCAGCGTTGAGGATCCCGCGTTTTCCAACGTCAGCGAGGTCTCTCTGACCAAAGTGATGGCCCCGCCAGAGCCGCCCGCATGCGTGCCATAATTTTGGCCGGAGGCCGTGGAACGCGCCTCCGGCCTTTCACCGCGAGCTTTCCGAAACCGCTGGTGCCTGTGGGAGATACACCAGTGGTCGAACTCCTGATCAAGAGCCTGCTGCGCCATGGGATCTATGACGTGACGCTCAGCCTCGGATACCTTGCAGAACTGGTGCAAGCGTATTTCCAGCACCGGCAGCGGTTACTCACGAAGTTAAACCTGACCTACGTGCTCGAAGAACAGCCGAGCGGAACGGCAGGCTCCCTCGCGCTCGTCGAAGGGCTCGACGACACCTTTCTCGTGATGAACGGTGACCTGCTCACTGATCTGAACTTCAACAACCTGGTCAGGTTTCACCGCGAACACGGGGCCGCGCTGACGATCGCGACGCGGCGACGCAACGTCAAGATCGACTTCGGTGTGCTCAAATTCGACGACGGCGGCCAGATCACCGATTACGTCGAGAAGCCCGAGCACTTTTACGACGTCAGCATGGGCGTGTACGTGTATGAACCCTCGGTGTTGCGTTACATCGTACCCGGCGAGTACCTGGACTTTCCGGATCTCGTGCTTCGGCTGCTCGCGAACGGCGAACGGGTGCGTGCGTATGTGACCGACTGTCTGTGGCTCGATATCGGACGTTCCGACGATTACGAGCGCGCGCAGGAGATGCTCGAGGCACACAAGGACAGGTTTGAATTTGCCGGCGACGCCGATTCCTCTGTCTGATCTCGACTACGGCCCGGAAGAGGAAGCGGCCGTGCTGCGAGTGCTTCGCAGCAAGTGGCTGTCCATGGGGCCTGAGGTTCGGGCGTTCGAGTCCGAAATGTCGGACTTCCTCGGCGTCAAACACGCCTTCGCTGTCTCGAGCGGGACTGCGGCGCTCCACCTTGCCTACCTGGCTCTCGGGATCGGCGCTGGAGACGAGATTATCCAGCCCGCCATCAATTTCGTCGCCGCTGCGAATACCACGGTGGCAGCCGGGGCCACGCCCGTTTTTGCCGACATCGTCAGCCTCGACGAACCGACGATCGATCCCGAGGCCGTCGAGCGGCTGATCTCGCCGCAGACCAGGGCTGTCGTGGTCATGCACTACGCTGGCTATCCTGGAAGGCTGGCTCAGCTCACCGAGCTCTGTGCGCGCCATCGTCTGGCGCTCGTCGAGGACGCGTGCCATGCGGTGGGTGCCCGTTACCTCGATCCGAGCCAGCGGCCGCCGCACGGCGCCAAGGCCGGTACCGTCGGCGACATCGGCTGCTTCTCCTTCTTCAGTAACAAGAACATGGCGATGGGAGAAGGTGGCCTCGTTGTCACCAACCGTGGCGATCTCGCGGAGCGTATCCGTCTGCTGCGATCGCACGGCATGACGAGTCTTACGTGGGATCGGCACCGCGGGCATGCCATTGGCTACGACGTCGTGGCGCATGGCTACAACTACCGCCTCGACGAGCTGCACGCTGCTCTGGGACGGTGCCAATTGCGCAAGTTAGCTGACAACAACGCGCGGCGGCGTCAGGTCGTTGCGATCTATCACAAGGCTCTGTCTGCTCTGGACGGGTGGATCATACCCTTCGCAAACTATCCGGGTGACAGTGCATGTCATCTGAGTGTGGTGGTCGCACCCGACACCAACACTCGCGAATGCGTGGTGACACACTTGAGGGACGTTGGCATCCAGACCAGCTTGCACTATCCGTGCGTACCCGGCTTCGACACATTCCACCGCTTTGCCGCCGGTGGGATCGATCGATGTCAGGCTTTCGCATCACGCGCCATCACGCTTCCGCTGTTCCCGACGATGACCGTCGACCAAGTCGACGAGACATGTCGCCAGCTGGCAATCGCGATCGGACAGTACAAATAGCGACGCCAGCTGGCAGCAAACTATCGGGAAACTGTTCCGTCGGTGTCCTGGGGTACGCCCTGCCACTGGACCCATTGCTTCATGCCATTCCAGAGCCACCACCAGCCGTTAACATCAGGCACGTAATACGTGTTGTGCGAGAACCGCAGGTTCTTCGCGCCACTGTGATACGTGGTCACCTGCGTCGCCGTGCAGTCTCCCGTATAGCTCATGCCGGTGGCAAACGCGCCGCTCTGCGTCCCGACGCGGATGGTGTTGTCGTGCGCCGAGTTGTTCTGCAGGTCGATGTCGCGACCGACCATGCCGCCGCAGTTGACGAAGTAAGTGATCGCGCGGAAATTGCTCTCGAGCGTGTTGCCGTAGATGTCGGCGTTTTGCGACGTCGAGATGAACACGCCGGTGTCCCCGCTGCGGCGGATCGTGTTGTTCCGGATGATGCTGCCGTTGCTCGCCTCGTAGAAGATCCCGTTGCGGGCGTTATCTTCGACGCGATTGCCTTCGACGAGCGCGTTCGGATTGCCGCCGTCGTACCAGATGCCATCGGCCTGGTTGTGATGGACGAAGTTGTTGCGGAACGTCACGTATTGCGATTCCATCACCTTCGATTCTTTGCCGTTATAGGCAATCTCATTGTTCTCGATGGTCGTGTTACTGGCGTAATACCCGACATAGGCGCCGCCACGGCGTCCGGGGTCGCTCGCTGACGGATCGTCAAAGTTGTGATGGATGTAGTTGTTCCGGATCACGGAGTGGTCCGGGAACAGGATGCCGGTCTTGTTCTCCGCAATCTCGTTGTATTCGATGGTCCAGTGGTCCGGCGTCAGCCAGTAGAACGCATGAATGCCCTTCTGCGGCATCTTGCGGATGACGAGATTCCGGATCGTCACGTAGTCGATATCCTGGTTGTGCGCGCGGAACGCCGCCTGCGTCGAGTCGGTGCTCGACCAACTGCTGCCGTCGAGGATGGCGCCGTACTCGCCGACGAAGGTATTGCCCGTCTTGGGGGTAATGGAGCTGGTCAGACTATGCACCCCTGCCCGCAGACAGAACGTCGTCGCGCCCGCATAGCCGTTGACGGCGCTCTGGATGGACTGACCAGGCCAGATGTCGATCGCGCCGGAGGGGCACGTAATCGTGCGCTGCGGGCCATATGTCGACGACGAGGTGGTTGACGCGAGCGTCGTTGAGAATTGCGCAGTCAGACCCTGAAATGTGGCTTGAACCGTGACTGTGCCGGTAGCGACCGCCGTCAGCACTCCAGACTGGGTGATGGTCGCGAGGCCGCTATTCGAGGTTGACCACACCGCACCTACGCCGACTGTGCCGCCGCTCGCGTCCGTCGCCTGGACCATATATTGGGCCGTCTGGCCAACGGTCACTGATGTCGGCCCGCTGATGGATAGCGAGTTGAGAACGGGGCTGCCTGCAATCAGTCGCACATTCTTCGGTGAAGAAGCGGATTGTGCGGACAGATCCACGGCGACGACGGCCATTGATCCTAGAACTGCGACGATGATGGTCGCATTCACCACCAGCGAGTGGCCGGCTCGCCAACAATTCGGACGCGCGTTGCGCCTGGAGCAAGCGTGCGACACGGTGTGCATCAGATTTCTTCCCTTCAAGGCAACTCGATCGGTCGAGCTGGTGAAGAGACCATGCCCTGTACCAACCAGAAATCCGTTGAAATCAGCATTTCCAAGGATTTCCCGCGATTCAACACGCACGAATCATGAAATCCGGATGACGCTTTTCGCGTCGATTCATGAATCCTCGCTGTGCTTTCCCGGGAGGGAGCGGGCGCAAGCAAACCGCGCCCGCCGAGTTGCTATTCCGAAACTGCGGGAGGGAGCTCGGATGGAAGGAGGTTGTTCTCATCCTGCGGGTAGTACGCCTGGTAGCTCCGATGATAGTACGGAAGATACGACTCGCCTCGCCCGTCGAGCACGACCCGGTTCAGCATCGCACCAAGAATGGGGGCGCTCACTGCTTCGAGCCGTTGGACCGCGGCAGCCGCTACGTCTCGAGACGTCCGACCGCAATCCAGCACCAACAGCACGCCCGACGCCACTCGGGCAATCATACAGGGGTCCGCGACTGCAAGTACCGGCGGGGAATCGAGCACGATCCAGTCGAAGTGCGCTCGGAGCTCCTCGATCAGTTTGCTGAAACGGGGGGAACCAAGCAGGTCGGCGGGATTTCTCAACGGGGTCCCAGCCGGCATCAGCCAGAGCCCGGAGACCTTCGTCTTGCGAAAATCGCGGCTCGAGGTCTTCCCGGACAACACGTCGGCCAGTCCAGGCTTCTGATCTTCCCCGAACATTTCGTGCAGCCGCGGTTTCCGCAGATCGGCATCGATCAGAAGCACACGCTGCCTCAGTCGGGCAAGCGACACAGCGATGTTCGCCGCTGACGTTGTCTTGCCCTCAGAAGGTTCTGAGCTGGTCACGAGAAGCGTGTGCCCTGCCCCGAGTTCCGGAGCCAATACGAGGTTCGTTCGAACTCCTCGCAGCATTTCAGCGAACTGACCAGGTACTTCATTTCCCAGAAGCGGCGATGCCCGGCCGTTCTGCGGTTTGACGCGCGGCACCACACCCAGAACCCGAATCCGCAAATGCTGCCTCACATCTTCCGGAGACGTGAGCCGCGTATTGAAGGCCTCGAGCAGGAGAATCAGTGCCAGTGCCAGGCCTCCGCTCCCAAAGAGCCCAATCACCACGTTGCGCGCTTTGCGCGGCAGGATCGGGAACACTGGAGTGTCCGCCCAATCCAGGACTCTGATGTTCGTCGGTTGAAGCTCGCGTGTCAGCGCGGTTTCCCGTGAGCGCTGAAGCAGCCTGTCGAGGACCTCACGGTTGGAAGTGGCCTCGCGCTCGAGTGCCGTGTATTCGACTGCCTTTCCGTTCAGACTCTGCACTTCCAACTTCTGCCGCGCCAGATCGGCGACTAACTGACGCTCACGCGACTTCGCCGCGTCGAAATCGTTTTCAATCGCACGGGCCGCATTGGAGATTTCTGTCTGGAGCTTCCGTTCGGCGTTCTCAACGGCTCCCTTCAGCTTGATGATGTCGGGATGACGCTCGCCGAGCTCCTTCGACGCCTGCGTCAGCTGACGTTGCTGCGTAGCCAGCTCTCCCTTTAATCCTTGAATGTAAGGGTTGGACGCAATCGCTGGCACCGTGTCGAGCGGTTCCCGATTGGCTTTGGCGGCCGCGAGTTGGTTGTACTGCGCCGTCTTTTCAATCGTTTCGGTCCTCGCCTTCGTTTCCGCGGCTTGTAGTGCTGCCAGTTTCTGGACGACGACGTTCTGCTGCTCCGTACCCAATCTGTCGGTCATCAACGCGTCGGCGCCATGCTGTGTCCGATAGCGCTGCAGCGCGGTCTCGCTTTCTTCGACGAGCTTGCGTAACTCGCCGACCTGTTTCGAGAGCCAATCAGATGCATCGCCGGTCGTTCTGGATCTGAACTCGGAGTTCTGCTGCAGATACGCACGTGCGAGCGCGTTTGCGACCTGCGCGGACAACCGTGGATCAGTGGAACGGAAACCAACATTGACGAGGCGGCTATCTTTGACCAGGGACACTGTTCGTCCCTTCACGATGTCGTCGACTGCAGGTGCCTGTGTGGTGCCTGAGTTCGGCGACTCGGAAGCTGACGGCGCATTCGACGCACTCGCGAGATTGCTGCCGTCCGATTTCGAGCGATCGGTGTGTGTCAGATCGTCATGCGCCAAACGGGCGAGGTTACGGCTTTCCAGGATGCCCAACTGAGTCGGGAGAAATTCCCTCATCCAATCCCGCTGGTCCAGTGGTACCAATGGACGATCGACACCCAGAACGTTCAGATCCATATCCATCTGGATCGTCGCCTGGGCTTCATAGACCGGCTTCGTCATCCAGTTGACGAGCATGCCGCACAGCATTCCCACCGCCAGCATCACCATGACGATCCAGCGGCGGCGGTAGACGATTCGAAAGTAATCGCGCAGATGAAGAAAGTCAGTTGCAGACTTGTCGTACACACCGGCACCCGAATCGGGGGACGCGGGTCGATCGGTCGTGCGCATCAGGGGAGCCTCTCCGTGAATCAAGCAGCTTAGATGAAACCGAAAGACAGGTGCAAGGTGGAGCACCAATCACAGGCCGGCCTGCTGACGTTGCCGACCCCTTTCATCAGATCTAATTTTGACACCGATGTGCCCTGTTGCAGTAAGGTGTCGGTGAGCCAAGTTGACGTTGGCGCGAGGGAGATATGCACGCAAGGTGAACAGGACCTTCACAGCGGCGCTGGCGACTTGCATTTCTGTAATTGCGTCGATCCCAGTGTTTGGCCAAACAGACCGCCCGGACAGCACAGCCGCGCAGTCCAGTCTGTCGCCCACTATCCGGGTGACGGGAGGATGGGACGACAATATCTTCCGAGTAAATGAGGCTGACGCGCCGATCGCCGATTTCACTACGACGATAAGTCCTGCTGCTCGGGGCACGCTCCGAGCGTCACGCCTGAGGCTCAGCGGCCAGGGCGAGGTGGACTTCATCAAATTCAGGAGAGTCGATCAGATCAACTCCGTCGACGTACTCACCGATGGGCGGGTTGAACTTCCGCTCGGCCAACTGACGCCCTATGTCGGAGGCAATTGGACGAACACGCGTCACCGGCGGAATTTCGAAATCGACCTTCCCGTGAGGCAAGTGGATTCGGGTTGGATCGCCGGCGTTGACCTGCGGCTCTCAGGAAAGACATCCATTGGCGTCTCGAGGCGACGCTCGCGAGTCGACTACAAGGGCGACACGAGTTACCTCGGCAGCGACCTCGCGCAATATCTCGGGGCGACGGCGTGGATCAACGGTGTCGAGGTTCGCTATTCCTTGACGCCTTTCACGACCATAGGAGCAGATTTCGAGAAGGACCGAACCGAATTCGAAGTCGCTACCGAGCGGGATTCTGACGGTATTCTCGTCGCGTCCGTTATCGAGTTTCGACCGCTTGCGCTGGTGAGCGGCCGCGCCCGGTTTGGTTTCCGCAAACGGACGTTCTTGGACGGAAACGCTCCGGCGTTTCGAACAGCGGTGACGCGCTTCGATCTCGCTTACACGCTGCTCGGACGGACACGGTTTACGCTCACTGGTCAGCGCGACCTGTCGTATTCCTATCGAGCGGATCAGCGAGACTACCTTCCGACTGGCGCGGAACTGGGAGTGAGCCACCGAGTGGGGAACGCCTGGGACGTTGGCGGAGCGGTGGGTCGATACAGATTGCAGTACGGTCTCGGGATCCCAAACGGCCCCCTGTCGTCTCGATCGGAAAGGGTCCTGAGCTACCGCATGGGAATCGGGTATTACATCCTCGGGGCGCGTGTGGGGGTCGAGGCTTCGCGGGAGACGCGAACGTCGGACTTCACCGTGAACCGGGACTACGAGGCGACGCGGGTTGCTTCGTCGGTGAGCTACGAGTTCTAATCCGCTTGGCGTGGCTCCGCCGTAAAAGGAACAGCGGACAACTGAAGGCAGAACGGTGCTGACTCTTCTCGTCTTGACGGCGCTGCAGGTCGCTCCTGCTCCTCCCGACCCCCGTCTGTATACGGTCGGGCCGAATGATGTGCTCCTCGTCACGGTGTACAACCAGCCGCAGCTGTCAGGCAAATTTGTCGTCGAGGCCGACGGATCAATCGCGTTCCCCTTGCTCGGCCGCGTGCCGGCTGGCGGATTGAGCGTCCGAGCGATCGAGGACACGGTGCGACAACGTCTGGCCGCCGGGTTTGTCAACGACCCGCAGGTCAACGTCACCGTTGACCAGTACCGCAGCCAGCAGATCTTCGTGATGGGTGAAGTGAAGCAGCCAGGTAGTCTGCAGTTCACCGGATCGATGACGTTGATCGAAGCGCTGGCCCGCGCCGGTTCGATGACCGAACATGCCGGAACGGATGTGGTGATCGTACGCTCGTCGAACGCCTCGGGATCAGCGACTCCAGCTCAAAAGCCAAACGCGCCGGGTGACGACGCCATCCGCGTGAACCTGCAAAGTCTCCAGAGCGGAACCCTCTCCCAGAATGTGGCCCTTCGGGCGGGCGATACGATCTTCGTCCCGCGAGCCGAGACGGTGTTCGTGTCAGGTGAAGTCCGTAACCCGGGTGAGTATGTCATGCGCTCCAGCGGGATGACGGTGCGGCAGGCCCTGGCGCTTGCGGGCGGGGTGAGCGAGCGCGGATCGTCCCGACGGATTCAGATCGTTCGGATGGTCAATGGCAAAGAAGAGACAGTCAGCGCCACACTCCAGATGCCTCTGAAAGCCGGCGATACGATCGTCGTGCACGAACGGTATTTCTGATGGCCTAGGTCCGCATGGACGTTTCCATTGTGGTTCCTACGCGTAACCGCAGCGCGCTGCTCTCGAGGACGCTGCGCAGCGCTCTACGCCAGGAGCGCGTCGACTTCGAAGTCATCGTTGTCGACGAAGCCTCGAACGACGAGACGCCCGCGCTTCTCGCAGGCCTTGATGATCATCGTGTCCGGGTGCTTCGTCATGACATCCCGCGCGGCCTTTCTGCCGCGCGCAACCACGGGGCCGAGCACGCACACGCCGAGTGGCTGGCATTTCTCGACGATGATGACCTGTGGGCACCTGACAGGCTGTTTCGCCAGCTGAGTGCCGCGAGGGAATCCGGCCGCGACTGGGCCTACACCGGTTCGGTCAACATCGCTGACGGCCGGATCGTGCGCATCAGCCCGGCTCCGTCCGAAGAAGAAGTCATGGCCACCCTCCCGCGATTTCCCATCCTGCCGGGTGGTGGATCGAATGTCATCGTGCGCCGGGAGACGTTCACACAAGTCGGCCCTTTCGAAACGCGTCTCGTGAGTGGCGGAGAAGATTGGGAGCTCTGGATTCGGCTGGCAAAGCACGGCTGGCCGGCCGGCGTGCGCGAGCCGCTGATGGCCAAGCGGATTCACTCGGCGAACATGTTTGGTGAAACGGATCGGATCGTTCGAGCGACGACGGTGATCGAGACGCTGCACGATGCGCCGATTGACTGGGGCAGAATGTACCCCTGGCTGGCCGAACGCTATCTCCGCGAGGGACGTTGGCTGACTGCGTTGAGCACATCCACAAAGGCAGTGGCTCACGGCCATGTGGCCGGCGTCGCTGCCGTGCTGCTGCCCTATGTCAGACATCGCCTTCGACGAACATTGGGTCTACGAACAGAGAGACCCGGGATTCTCTCCGATGGCGTGGCGGCACGCGCAGCGGCATGGCTGCGGGAACTCGAACCCATCCTCGACGACGCGACGGCCGCGTAACGAGCGTACGCCTTTACTCCGGTGTCACACCCGCGCAATTGACACAACGGGACGAGCGTGACCGAAGTTTCTGTCATTATCCCGACGCGCAATCGGAGCAAACTGCTCGAGGCGTCCCTGCGGAGCGTCCTGTGGCAGCGCAACGTCGACCTTGAAACGATCGTCGTCGACGACGGGTCCACCGACGATACGCCAAGCGTGCTTCGAAGCCTCGGTGATCGGATCCGGGTGGTTCGTCATGACCGTTCGCAGGGCGTCAGCGCTGCTCGAAATCGCGGGATTGCCGAGGCGCGCGGTGAGTGGGTAGCCTTTCTGGACGATGACGATCTGTGGGCGCCCGACAAGCTCGAACTTCAGCTTCAGGCGCTTCGTCGCGCCGATCGACGGTGGGCTTACGCCGGGGCCGTCGAGATAACTATGGACAACCAGATCCTCGCGGGCCGGCCACCAGCGTCGCCCGAGACGCTCATGGAAGAACTGCCGATCAGGAACATAGTACCGGCCGGTTCCTCGAATGTGATCGTGTGGAAGGCGTGGCTCTCGATGGCGACGGTCTTCGACGGCAGCTTGTATCACTCCGCCGACTGGGATCTGTGGATCAGGCTTGCGCGCCGAGGGGCGCCCGCGTGCGTGTCGAAGCCGCTGGTCGCTTACCGTTTTCATCCGGGCAGCGCTTCCCTGGACCTGGAAGGAATGTTCTCTGAGACCGACGAAATCGAACGGCGTTATGGCGGCCGCGTGGATCGCAGTGGTTTCAACCGGCATCTGGCGAGGCTTGCCAAGCGCGCAGGTTGGGGTCGAAGCGCGCTCCGGTATTACTGTCGCGCGGCGATCGGAGATCGCGCTTATGTCATGAAGGAGTTCGTCCCGGACGTGTGGAAGCTGTTTTCCGATGTCCTTCGCAGTCGAACGTACCGATTCGGGATCCCGCGTCGAAGACACTCACCACGACGTGACCCGCACAGGCTATGGAAAGAAGAGGCTCGGCTTTGGATCGACCGCCTCGGATGACTAATGCAGATCGGGGACTCCGCGAGACGGCCCGCGCGTGGTTTCGGCGCCTTCCGTCCCCCGTTCGAGATCACGCACGGCGGAGTGCGCGGCTATTGCCCCGCACCGTCCGGAGAGTGCTTGGGGTCGGCGAACCAAGTTATCCGCCCGGGACTGTGAGATGGGGCAGCCTGCGGCGAACGACGCCCTTCAGCCGTTCGTGGGGGTACGAGCGTGGTACTCCGATCGACCGGGTGTATATCGAGGACTTTCTGAAGAAGCATGCCGAGGATGTCCGAGGGGCGTGCCTCGAGATACTGAATGCCGACTACACCGACCGGTTCGGGGCTGCACGCGTGACCAGCGCAGACATCCTCGATATTGATCCAGCCAACACAAGCGCCACGATCGTCGCGGACCTTGGCGAGAGCGATTCACTTCCTGCGGAGCGGTTCGACTGCGTCATCTTCACGCAGACGCTGCATCTGATCTTCGACATGGAGACGGCGGTCGCGAATGTCTGGCGGGCACTCTCCCCTGGTGGTGTCCTGCTGTTGACCGTACCCGCCCTTGGGCGTCACGAAGCCCGCAAGGGTTTCCATTCCGATCGCTGGCGCGTCACGAAAACTGGATTGGAGTGGCTCCTGACCGGCTTGTCCAACGCACACGCGGACATTACGACCTACGGCAACGTCCTCTCATGCGCCGCGTTCCTTTATGGACTGGCAGCCGAAGAGTTGCGCCCGGAGGAACTCCAGGCTTTCGATCGCGAGTTCCCTCTCATCGTCGCGGCTCGCGTCGTCAAACAGGACGTGCGGTGATGACGGACGGCACGCTGGTCCTTCTCTACCACCGTGTGACTCAGTTGGACCACGATCCGTACAACTTCGTCGTGCGCCCGGATCGGTTCGCTCAGCAATGCGATGTCCTGCGCAGACGGTGCGACGTTGTTCCGCTCCGGGATGCGAACGGCCGCACGCGCTCGCCTCGGACTCAGGTCGCCATTACGTTCGACGACGGCTATGCGGATAACAGCCTGGAGGCGTGCGACATCCTCGCGGCAGCCGGGCTGCCCGCGACCTTCTTCATCACAACCGGGCGCCTCGGTCAACGGGCAGAGGTCTGGTGGGATCGGCTGGAGCAAATCGTGATGAGATGCGAGCCTGCTGGCGGCTGCATCGACATCGACGTCGATGGCCGCCGCCTGTGGGCCGACGTCCGGTCATCCGCGGCGCGCGCACGGGCACACTTCGCGCTGTACTGGCGGCTGCGACCGCTGCGTCCCGACGTCATCGAGTCGATCCTGACGCAGATCGAGACTCAGCTGGGTATCCAGACTGTTGACCGTGACACCCACAGATGGATGAACAGTGAGGAACTTCGCGCGTTGTCGGCGACCACCGGAGTCGATGTGGGCGCTCATACACTCACGCATCCGCTGCTCGCCATTCTGCCAACCAATGAACAGTGGAAGGAGATCGATGGGAGCCGCGATCAGCTCGAACGGCTGCTCAAAGCTCGTGTGACCTTGTTCTCGTACCCGTTCGGCAGCCACGATGCCTTCGATGCGGCAACCACCCAATTGGTGCGCGACTCCGGATACGCGTTGGCCTGCACCGGCACCGGCGGGCTGGCCCGCCAGGATCACTATCCGTTTCGGATCCCCCGGAACGTAGTTGGCGACTGGGACGCCGACACGTTCGAGCGCTGGTTGGACCACTGGCTCGAGCCGTGAGCGTGCGACACGCGCCGTCTTACGTGATTCTCAGGACAGCCAATCCGAAACTTTCCGGGCGTGTCTGTACAGGAATGAGTGTTGCCGGGGACGGTGCACCTTGCAGCGCTCGATGGTCCGGAGCAGACGATCATCGACATCGACGTGGACCGGAGAAGGTAGCTCGCCCAGCACCTGCTCCAACGCTCGATAGCTCTGGTTCTGACCAAAGTGCGACAAGATGTCGAGCTTCGCGGGTTCAAAAAAATATTGATAACGAACAGGAACCAGATAGTGGTCGATCGCATGCAGGATGAATTTGCGGAGCGCCTCTTCGTCCGGCAGATCGCAGCTCCCGGTCAAGACCCTCGAGAGGCTCGCGGCACCCTCGGCGATGTTGCCAGCCTCGAGCGTCAGCTTCGGATGCTTGTATTTGGCGTTCTCGAGAAGGATGAGCGGTTTCCGGTAGCAAAGAGCCTCGAAGCCGAGCGTTGAATTGCGAACCGACACGCAGTCCGCAGCCTCGATCAACGTGTGCGGATGAATGTCTGAGACCACCGTGCCGCCCTGTCCGACAATCTGACGGAGCGTGTCTTCCTTCTTCTCCGCATCCAGAGGGTGAGTCTTGACCACGATGCGGGCACCAGGAATCGCGGACATGCACTCGATCAAGAAAGAGACAGCCGCCTCATTCGAGCGGAATCGTCGCGCTCCGATTACGACGTTCGTATCCCAATCAACCTGACAACCATAGAGAAGCAGGAATTTACCGTCATCGCCTAAGAGACGATGTCGCACCTCGGACGCCGGGACCAGCTTCTGGGAGACCATCGTCGCCTTTCGGGTGGTGTAATCGTTCAGAAAGGCATCTGCTCTGCCAATGTCGATGGCGGTCGCGGATTCAAAACTGCGACCCAGCAAATCCGTTGTATTCGTCGACAACCCTCCCCGATCCAGAAATATCGTGCCTGGAATCCACCCTATCTCGCTGGTCATTAGCACCTGCCCCACAGCCTCGCAGGCGGCGGCGACGGCGCGGTAAGGCAGATAACGTCCGTTCCAGATGAAGACCGCCCTCGGTCTGAAACGCATGAGGAACGCCAGGGTTGATTGATACCAGACCTCGGCCAATCGCCGCGCTCGTTCGGGCGTGCGGGCGACATGCATCGTGTACGGATAGCTGTTCTCGAACAGATTGGGTCGCTCGAATACGGCACGCTCGAAGACATACAGGTCGTCGACGCCCTCACGACATTTCAAGTCGGGAGCTTCTACGAGTGCGTCGATTGCCGCCGTCGGATCCACATAGTCGTAGTCCCACTCGTCGGGGCCGTCGAGCCTGACCCATACAGGCCTGAACCCGGATTGAACGAGACGTGCAGCGAGCGGTCGATAGAATCTGAGGTAGTACTTCTCGCAGATAAACAGCAGCGTCTTGTTATCCGGCATCTGAACCACGGCTCCGACACCTACGGCTCCGCCGTAATCGAAAGGCATGTGAGCGGCGGCGTATATGGAACCGCACCAGTCATCGGGCCGTCGACTTCGACGGTTCGTATGCGGTCTCCCCAGTAGAGATGGAGGTTGTTCGAACGATTCAGCATAGCGATGCTGACTGAGTAATGCCCGCGTTTCAGCCTGAGTGGACCTACAGTCAAGGTGATCTTGCTAATCCCCTCTTCCAAACGAAGAGAGTATCCCTGTGTCCTCGTGTAGGCATCGAACGCAGGCAGGCCGTCGTCGCCCCAGAAGACCACTCGCACATCTGCAACACTCACCAGTGCCGGCAGTTCTAACGAGATGGAAAACGTAAATTGCCCGCCGTCGGCAACCGTGTCATCACACGAGGCAATCGAGGCGATCGTCCCCTCTGCGCTCTGCTCGAAGGACGACGTGTGATGGCGTGGCCGTGAGATGTCGTGGTAGACGCGAATCCCCTCTTCAACCTCGCCCAGATGGCGCTCGCGCCCATGATCCAGGACGAGCGCCTTTGAACAGACGCGTGCGATTTGATCCGTGTCATGGCTGACCAGAATGAAGGCCGCTCTGTCGCGGATTCGGGCGAGTCGTTCATAACACTTGGCGCGAAACGCAGCATCACCGACCGCCAATACTTCATCGAGGAGCAGGACGTCGGGTTGCATCGCTGTCGCCACCGCAAAGCCGAGCCTTACCTGCATGCCTGTGCTGTAGCTCTGCACGGGGGTGTCGATGAAATCGTCGATTTCCGAGAAGGCAATGATTTCAGCAAGCTTGCTGTCGATCTCCTTCGTGGTCAGTCCAAGGACTGAACCGTTGACGTAGATGTTCTCGCGACCGGTAAGGATCGGGTTGAATCCGGCGCCGAGAGAGATGAGCGCCCCAACCCGGCCGGCAAGTTCAATTCGCCCCTTATCGGGCTTGATGAGCCCGTTCAGCATTTTCAACAGCGTGGTTTTTCCAGCGCCGTTCCGACCGATGAGG
>Ga0207689_10001943_pt1 | contig 19567 bp, 18 predicted proteins | sample KBSMisM52_FD_184312 | JGI IMG/M metagenome (GOLD analysis project Ga0207689, IMG submission 184312) | Miscanthus rhizosphere microbial communities from Kellogg Biological Station, Michigan, USA - KBS Miscanthus M5-2 (SPAdes) (version 2) | ecosystem: Host-associated > Plants > Roots >... | reverse complement strand
CAACTAACTGATTAGGCAAAACATTACTAACCTGGGTTGCGTATCAGTTCCGTATCTCAATCACTTCGACGGAGTTTATCTCCCCGTCTTCTTGTAGGAGGACTAAAACAAATGAGTGAACCGGCCGATAATTTTCAACCACCGCCACCACCGCCGATGCCAGACGCTCCAACTCCTGCGCCACGGCCGACAAAGCTGAGGCCAATCGGCATTGCCTGCTTCGTAATCGGTCTAATTATTCTCGGTCTATCTATCGCCAAGGTTTTGCCTGGCGTGATTGGCAGTGGCGGGGGCCTGGCGTTTCTCGGAATCGTTTTGTTTGGGCTTAGTTTTGTTCCGCTTCCAGTGATCGAAAACGCAGGTGCGCCAATGTCACCAGTTCAGAAACTGTTGGGCATCTTTTATGAGCCTTCGAACGTGTTTCGTAATCTGCGTGCGCATCCGCGTTGGCTCGCTCCTTACGTGGTGGTGACCATACTCAGCCTCGTCTACACGATCGCGTTTACGCAGCGGTTGACGCCGGAGAAAATCGTCAATTACCGAGTCGATAAGGTGGCGGAGATGCCAGCGCCGTTTACACCGCCTCCCGATCGCATCGAGACAATGAGAACGGATGGGGTTGATGAACTTAAGAACCCTGTGCGTAGAGTCGGAAGTGTGATCTCGCTATTTGTCGCTGTGTTTTGTTTCACCGCAATTGTCTCCGCGCTCTACATGCTGGGAACACTTGCGTTTGGCGGTCGAATGAATTTCTGGCAGGTATTGTCGACCCTGTTTTACGCTGCAGTTCCAATCATCGTGATTCAAAAGCTGCTCGGGTTGGTGCTGCTGTATCTGAAGAGTCCGGATGATATACATCCGATCCTGGGTCAGGAAACACTGGTCCAGGACAACCTGGGTGTGCTCTTTTCGCCCGCCAATCACCCGGTAATATTCGTACTTGCCACGGCGATTGGAATTCTGTCGTTCTATGGTTTGTGGCTAAAGGCGACGGGGTTGAAGAATGCCGGGACTCGAGTTAGTAGTAATACCGCCTGGGGCGTGGCGATAACTTTCTGGGTAATAGGCACGCTGCTCATCACTGGTCTAACCGCGTTGTTCCCGAGCTTCATTTCGTAAAGAGGATCTAATAAGAGAACTGAGCGCGGTGGCGCCGAGTCGATCTCAATCAGAGATATTGACCAAGCGCTACCGCGCTCAGTTCTCTGTGTGCTCTGCGCTTTTGAGTCCTCTGCGTTTAATAAGGCCAGCAAGTAGTTAACGCAGAGGGCAAAGAGACGCAGAGCACACAGAGAGATTCTGCTTTTTCTTATTCGTAGCGCAGCGACTCGATTGGATCCAAACCCGCTGCTTTCCAGGCGGGCCATAATCCAAAGATCAATCCGATGCCGACACTGGCAACTAAACCACCGATTGGAGCCCAAAGCGGAACATAGGAGGGGAGGAAGATTCGCAGAAGTAAGGTGAACCCCCACCCGATGGAGAGTCCGACAACGCCGCCAAGCCCCGTCAATGTTGCGGCTTCGATCAAAAACTGCCACATGATGTCGCTTCGTTTGGCGCCTATTGCTTTGCGTACACCGATCTCTCGTGTGCGCTCAGTGACCGACACCAGCATGATATTCATCACACCAATGCCGCCCACCATCAAGCCGACTGAAGAGATCACCACCATCGCGATTGCCAATCCACCGGTTATCGACCGGAAGTTGTCGAGAATGCTTTCAGACGTTTCCATGCCAAAGTTATCGGCATTTGCAAATGGTACCTGGCGACGAACACGCAGCATGTCGCGGACTTGATCCTTGGCTTCGTCCATCATGCCGATTCTGCCGACGGCAAGAATGTAGATGTCGTCAGCGTTTGGTTTGAGCTTCTGAGCGACACTGAAAGGAACGTATATGACGTTATTCTGATCGTCGCTTCCTCCACCGATGAGAAACTGTTCGCGTTTCTCCAACACCCCTACGACACGAAACTCATTTGTGCCAATTTTGATCGTTTGACCTACGGGAGAACCAACTTTGAAGAAGTCGTCAGCGACCTTCGAACCAACAACACAAACCTCCTGGTTGGTGTCGTTTTCTGTTTCTGTAAAAAACCTTCCGTCGGAAATTACCTGAGTGCCAGCTTTCTCAAAGTCGGGAAGTGTTCCCTGCAAAGCGACTTGAGCAGATGTTTTGCCACCACCTGAGACAAGCAACTTGCCGCCAAAGAAGCCGTTTGTGATATCGAGAAAAGGGACCGATAGTTCGACGGTTGGCAGGGTGGCGAGTGCGATCGCATCATCGTAAGTCAATTCCTTGCGCATCCGCTCTTCACGTGAGAGACGCCCAATATGAATACCAGGGTTGAACTTGCTAATGTAGATCGACCTCGTACCAAACGACTCGACCTCGCGTTTTACCGACACGTCAATACCGCTAATGATTGAAGCGATAAGCATGACGGTGATGATGCCTATGACCACGCCAAAGACGGTTAGAAACGAACGCAGCATATTGCCACGTAACGTTGATAACGCCATCTTGAGGTTTTCGTAGATGTCGCTTCGAATAATCTTCATATCAGTGACCTTTGGTTGTACGGTCTTTGACCCACGATCAAGAATCAAGGACCTTTTTTCAGTCAGCCCTTAGCGCTTCAATCGGATCGAGTCGCGCAGCCTTCCATGCCGGAAAGATGCCCGAGAGCGCACCGGCACCACCAGACGCAACCAGTGCGAGCGCGATCGCCAGCAACGAGAGATAAGTTGGGAAGAATACTGCCGTCACAACCTTACCAATAATCCACGCATTAAGGATCCCAATTGCGCCTCCGAGCGATGCCAGCGTCACAGCTTCCACCAGGAACTGTTTCAGAATGTCGATTTGTCGAGCGCCGAGCGACTTGCGTATCCCAATCTCCTTCGTCCGCTCGGTGACTGAGACGAGCATGATGTTCATGATCACGATGGCGCCCACAATCAAGGCAATGCCCGGCACCAGCATGGCGACGATGAAGATCGTCCCGAAGATTCGATCGCGTAGTCCAGTAATTGCATCGGGTGTAACGATCCCGAAGTTGTCCTTCTCGTTTGGCTGCAACTTGTGTCGTGCGCGCATTAAGAATCGCGCTTCTTCGACGGCATCGTTAAAGAGTTCATCAGTTTTCGAAGTAGCGATGAAAAACAAAGAACGTTGTCGGATGAGCCCGCCGTAGTTCACAGCGTAGGTTTTTAACGGAATGACGATGAAATTGTCCTGCGGAATTCCAAAGACGGTTCCCTTGGCAACTTCAACTCCAATGACGCGATAGGGAAGTCCCGCGATAGTGATTTCCTGACCTACCGGGTTACCGGCCGGAAAGAGTTTGGTTGCGACATCCGCGCCTACATATGCCACCCGTGCGGCACTCTCATCTTCTGGTTCAGCGATAAAGCGACCGTCGGCAACATCTCGATTTTCTATATCAACGCAATTGGCGGTTGCGCCCGAGACGAAGACGTCCTCCAGAATCTGTGTGTCGCGTTTCACGATCACCGGTGTTCCTCGTGCTTTGGCCCCAATCTTACCTATTAGAGTTGCACGTTGTTTCAGGTAGTCGTAATCGTCGAGCGTCAGTTCCTTATTGCGTCGCTGAGCTGCAGCGATCGTGTCTGTGTCTTTGAAGTCCTCGAGTGGGTTGAATCGTTGGATCGTGAAAGACTTGGCTCCAATGCCCGCGATCTTCTCGTCAACGTAGCGGTTGAATCCTTGTATCAGCGAGACAACGACGACAAATGCCGTGACACCGACGATCATACCCAGGAGCGTAAGGGCGGAACGTAGTTTGTGCTGCCAAATTGCGGCCAGAGCAAGTTTCAGGGTTTCGATGAATTTCACGGCGTTACTACGGTTTGGCTAAGAAAATGGTTGCAAATGTCCGATATGCTTCAGCTTGTTGCTGAAAATTCTAAGACAACATATCGAGTAAACGAACGCAGGTACGGAAAAACGCTGCGGGCGAGTTTTGTATCACAGCGACAAGCTAAAGCATATCGGACAGAGCATAAAAGACATGGTTCAAATCGCATAGCCCGCACTGACTTCCAGGGCTTCACCTGTGATGCTGTCGCCTTCTTCTGAGCAGAAGAAAACAACGGCGGCGGCCACGTGCTGGGGATCTACCATTCTTTTTAGCGCTGTGCCTTCGACGTAGGCACTCTCAATTTCTTCGGTGGACGCCCCCATCTCCCGAGCTCTTCCGGCAATAACTGCGGTCATCCGATCACCGGCTGTCGGTCCGGGGCAGATCGCATTCACTTGAATATTGTGTGGGCCGAGTTCTTGCGCCAGCGACGCAGACAAGCCCAGCATTCCCCATTTTGAGGCCGAGTAAGGGGAGCGCAAGGCATACGCCATTTTGCCGGCGACCGAACTGATATTGATAATTTTTCCAGACCTACGTTCAACCATCTGGGGTATCACCGCTCGCGCACACAAGAACGCTCCGGTCAGGTTTACAGCCAGCACTTCGTCCCAATCTTCACGGCTGAGATTTGTAACCGTCGCTGTCGGTCCCGCGATGCCGGCGTTGTTAACGAGAATATCGACTCGACCAAACGCTTGAATCGCGCTGTCGAACATTTCGCTTACCTGGGATTCACTTGTGACATCTGCTATGGCGACGATCGCTCGTCTACCCAAAGCCTGGATCTCGGCCGCGGTTTTTTCGAGGACATCTCGTTGGCGTCCGCTGACCACGACATCCGCGCCTTCGCGCGCCAGGGCAAGCGCAATTTCTTTCCCAATACCGCGACCACCGCCAGTAACGACGGCGATTTTGTCTACCAGTTTCATCTGACTTGGTTACTCCCAACGAAGAGCGTCGATTGGATTTAGTCGCGCCGCTTTCCACGCCGGCCATAGACCAAAGACGATTCCCACGGCCGCAGAAATTCCGACGCCGACGGCAATGGCCCACATTGGCACGTAGGCTGGTAACGGTGAGTACTTGTTCATCAACAGACTGGATATTTCGCCAACCGCGAGTCCTGCCAGGCCGCCTATTGCAGTGAGCACTACTGCTTCAATCAAAAATTGAGAAAGGATGTCGAGCCTCGTGGCCCCAACCGCCTTGCGAACACCAATTTCCTTTGTGCGCTCCGTAACAGATACGAGCATGATGTTCATCACTCCGATCCCACCAATCATCAAAGCGACGAAGGAGATCGACGTCAACACGAGTGCCGTTGCCCCAGTCAACTGGTTGTAGACATCCAGCAGCGAGTCTTGTGATGAAACGCCGAAGTCGTTTTTGGCACCGAGTGGCACGCGCCGTCTGCGCCTTAGGATGTCAGTGATTTCGTCCATTGCAGATTTCACAAATGCACGATTCTGAGGTCTGACTACCATGAAAAACACGACTTCGGGGAATGGGCCTTCCGCATAGTACTTGTCGAACGTTGAGATGGGAACGAATATGGAGTTGTCGCGAGATTGTCCAAAGAAGTTACCCAGTGGCTCCATTACGCCAATCACTCGATACGGATTGCCGTTTATTCTAACGTCTTTATCAACCGGATCTTCGTAAGGAAACAAAGCGGTTTTGACGTCGACTCCAATGATCACGACATTCGAGCGATCCTGCATATCGATCTCGTTGATGAATCGTCCATTTGCGACGTACTGCGTGTGAACGAACTCGTAGTAAGGAGTCACACCGAGAAGAATAGGAGTGTCCGTCTGTTTATCCTGGTATCTGACCGTCGATGAAAGCTTGCGATGTATAGGCGACACTCCTGCGATCGATGGCGCTTCACGTCGCAGCGCCTCGACATCTTCCATTCCAAGGTCCTTGCGATGAATCTCCTCTGGACCGGGTGGTCGCCCAAAACTCGGGTCGAACTTGGAAATAAAAATTGTGTTGGAGCCCAGTGATTCGATCTGATCGGCAAATGCTTTGTTAAGCCCCTGGATGATCGACACCATAAATATGACCGTGAGGACACCGACGCTGACACCGAGAATGGTCAGCGACGAACGCAGCTTGTTAGTGCGCAATGTATCAAGCGCCATGTAAGCGGATTCTTTGACGTCGTCTAGTCGCATAGTTTGTGGCACAGACTTCAGTCTGTGAGCCTCACATTCATGGGTGACTACAGTTCCATCGCCCGGATTCCTTCGACAGTAAGTTTGTGATAGTGAGTCCACACAGACTGAAGTCTGTGCCACCCGCTATTCCGCCCTCAGTGCTTCGATCGGGTCCAGTTTCGCCGCACGCCATGCGGGCCATAGTCCACTTATGATTCCTACCACCGATGAAACCCCAACGCCGAGTACGGCAGAAGCAACACTGATCAGGAGCGGGAAGCCAATCAACGCAGATATCACGTAGGCAAGTCCAAACCCTGTGCCTACGCCAATCGCTCCGCCAATCGCCGTTACCGTAACCGCTTCGATCAGAAACTGAGTCAGGATGTCTTTCTTGCGCGCACCGATAGCTTTTCGAATGCCAATCTCTTTTGTTCGCTCGGTCACCGACACCAGCATGATGTTCATCACTACAATACCGCCAACCACGAGAGAGACCGCCGCTACTCCGATCGTGACGATATAAATGTTCGACGTAGCTGACCCATACAAATTCAGAAAGACATCCTGGGTTTCAAGTGCGAACCCTTCGTCGTCAGGATCGTCCTGCGTGTGACCACGTCGATTGCGCATGACCGTTCTAACTTGATCTTCAGCCGCTTCAAGCCCGTCGGCATCAGGCACCTGCGTAAAGATCACAAGAGAACGTCGCGCACCATAAGCCTTTTGGTAAGTCGAGTACGGAATGTACACGACGTTATCCCGCGAGAATCCGAAGATAGAACCTAGCGGTTCCAGCACGCCGACGATCAGGTAAGGTCGTCCCGCGATACGTAACTCCTGACCAATAACCCGGTCCGCGCTCGCGTCAGAGAATAGATTCTTAAGAATGTCTGTGCCGACTACACAAATCTCACGACCCGAACTGCCTTCGCTTTCGGTCCAGATACGTCCGGCATCGATCGTGACGCCATCGATATCAAACATCGTGATTGGATCGACTCCCCGAATCCGCACATTTTCCGCCTTTTGATCGGCGTGCTTAACAACTTCAATGGCGTTTGCGGCTATGCCCACGCGCCAGCAAGCCGTGCAGAGACGACGAATCGCTTCTGCATCATCGTGTGTCACGTCTTTGCGTCGATTGAATTTTACGAACTCTTCACGCGACTTAATGATCTGAGGGTTCTTGGAGATGGTGAAGACGGTTGAGCCTTGGGATGAAAAGGTTTGCGCGACCGTCTTGTCGAGGCCTTTGATGATCGTTACGACTGCGATCACTGCTGTGACGCCAACAACAATTCCCATCAGCGTCAGACTCGTGCGCAGTTTGTTGGTGCGGAGACTCGAGGTGGCGACTCGAAACGCTTCCCAGATCGCGGTCAGTCGGAAGAGGCGAAATGAACGAACCCGCGCCAGTATACCGGCGCGGGCGGAAGTGTAGCGCCGTGGCTGTGCTTCGTGCTCGCCACCTCGCTCCATGAGTTGTCGTCTCCTATCTGATTCGCTCGTCTTTTTCGATCAATCCGTCGCGAATAGAAATCACGCGGTGAGCTCGAGCGGCGATGTCGTGTTCGTGTGTTACGACGATGATGGTGTTGCCTTCGGAGTGAAGCCGCTCGAACAGGTCCATAATTTCCATACTGGTATGGGTATCAAGCGCTCCAGTTGGTTCGTCGGCGAGCAGAATAGATGGATGGTTCACCAGTGCCCGCGCAATAGCGACACGCTGTCGTTGTCCACCGGAGAGTTCATTGGGACGGTGTGTCATGCGCTCAGCCAGGTCAACAGCTTCCAGCGCTTTCTTGGCCATCTCATGACGTTGTGCCGAGCCGACGCCGCCGTAGATTAATGGAAGCTCAACGTTATGGAGTGCGGTGGCGCGAGCCAGGAGGTTGAAAGTCTGAAATACAAATCCGACTTCCTGATTACGAATTCTCGCAAGCTCGTCATCGTCCATCTCGGAAACGTTCTTGCTATTCAGCCAGTACTCGCCTTCCGATGGCGTATCAAGACATCCGATAAGGTTCATCAGTGTCGATTTGCCGGAGCCGGAAGGGCCGATAATCGCAATGTATTCGCCTCGAGGAATGTCAAACGAAACGCCGTGAAGCGCGTGAACCTTTTCAGTTCCCATCTGGTAGGTCTTCCAGATGTTACGCATCGAGATCAACGACTTCGGATCGTGACCGTTGACCTCCGTTTTCGCCTTGATGACATTCTCTATTGGCGATGCGATTATGACGTTGCTGCTCATCTAGCTGCCCTCGCTTCCGTTCGCATTACCACCTGGCTTTTTCGTTTGTCGCTTCACGGTCATTCCGTCTTTCAAAGTCTTCAATACTCGACTTGGGCCGCGAACGATTTCCATGCCTGCACGCACGCCGCTGCTGACTTCTATGTCAGCTTCACCGGTTATACCGGTCGTAACTGCGATGAAACGCACCTTGTTGCCTTCAATGATGTACACACCCTTTTCAGTCTTCGGTTTGTCTCCGCCGACTGGAGTGGGTGCATTTCCTGAGACACTCGGAGACGGTGAAGCGCTCGGGTTCGCCGACTTCTCAACAATCGACTCAAGAGGAACTGCCAGAACGTTGTTCTTGGTCTCCGTTGTAATAGTTGCGGTCGAGCTCATGCCGGGCCGCAGGGCGTCGTGGATCTCAGTTGATATTTCCTGCAACTGCAAAGTTACTTTGAATTCTTTTGCTTCCTGAACGTTGACGCGATTTGAAAGCCCGCCGGTTTGGTCCGACTTCGCAATCGCGAGCGGGTTTCTTAGTATGACGATGGCCTTGATTTCTTTATCGCCCAGCGCGTCGACCTTTACCTTCGCAGCCTGGCCGACCTTAACATTATTGATTTCAGTTTCGTCCACATTCACTTCCACGTTGATCTGGGACATGTCGGCAATCGTCATCAGCGGAGTGGTCGACAGACCGGCGACGGCAAACTCACCAACTCGGGTTGGAATATCGGCGACGACTCCGTTCAACGGTGACACCTGGGTCGCTTTCGAGCGCTGGCTGACTTGACCTCTCAGTACTGCTGACTGTTGATTGGCGCGCATCTCGGAGGACTTGATACTGGTTTGTGCTTCCTTGACTTGGATGCGTTGCTGATTGGCGCGTTCGGTTGCTTCCTTAACGGCAATCTTCTGAGACTCAAGGTTTGCCCTGGCAGTCTCGAGTGCAATTTTTGCGGTGTCGAATCGGTCGCGAGCAGCGTCGTATTCAGACCGCGACGAAACCCCTGCTTCAATCAGTTCGGTATAGCGCTTCAATTCACGCTGAGCAGTGTTTACGTCTACCTGAGCGCGGTCGACACTGGTTTGCAACGCGACGACTTGTTGACGCGCAGCTGCGACTGACGCCTCAGCAACAATTAGGGCCTGCTGAGCGCTATTGACGGCATTCCGAGCATTCTGGACGTCGTTGATTGAAGCTTGAGTAGCAGCCCATTGAGCTTCCTGGTTCGATTGGAGTTGTGTCGGATCGATCCGAACTAGTGGTTTACCTTTAATTACCTGATCGCCGGCACTGACATATATCTCTTCGATGCGTCCGGGAACTTCGCTTGTTAGTTTGATATAGCGGATGGGTCGCACTTCACCGGATGCGGTCACTGTTTGTTTCAGTTCGGGTCTGTTCTCCAGTTTGATAGTTACAACCTCAGGCTCTTCTTTACGGCTGGCGAACACACTGACGATTACAACGATGGCCAACAGAGCTACCACAGAAACCGCGATAATAATTTTCTTCTTCCGAGTCAATGCCATGTTTTCTTCCTTCGATCCAGGGGCTTAAATTCTTGTTTTGAAACGAGGTAATAGTTTTTGTTGGGAAACCGGTACGCTCGAAGTAGCTTCTACGTCAAAAGTTATCAAACTGTTTCAATTAACAGCAAACAGTGTCGAGGTTGAGGCGTGCTCACTTCGAGCCTCACTCCTCTTGAGATTTCGTAGGGAATTCCCAAGCAGAAGACCACCCAGGGATTCGAAGCTAAAAGTCGTCCCAAGGTTTCTTACAGATTGCCAGCCTCGACAGAGATGGTCAAATGCTCCGTTTAATAGACGATCTGATGTGGCCAAATATCAACAGAACCTGCATCAAATAGGCATGGCGTTGGCGCACTAATTCGTTTCGCGCTAAAATGACTTGCTTTCGAACGCTCGACTTCCATTTATCAACCCCCAATCGAGAAGAAAGGGCGCCCGAGACTAATTGCCGATGATTACCTGTGACCGGTGTAAAACTGAGAACTTAGATGGCTCGCAATATTGTGACGAGTGTGGTGCCCCCCTCAGGCCTAGCGGTCACCATGGGATCGGCCAAAAGCTTCATAATAATGGCGGTGGACAAAACGGTTCGCACACCCCGGCTCCTGGTCAGCGGCCGGAGTTTGCTGCCGGACATGTGTCTGCTGGCCTGAATCTGAATGCTTTGAAAGCGCCACCCAAGCCGCACGCGCGATTAGTGATTGAAAAGGGGCGTTCGAGCGGCAAACAATTCATGCTGAACGATATCGAAGCCCACATCGGCAGGTGGGATGCTGATGGCGGTATTTTCCCTGACGTAGATCTGGATACGGATGATCCCGAGGCGAAGGTCTCGCGGCGTCACGCGCGAATTACACTCACGAACGGTCAGTACTTTCTAGAAGATCTTGGCTCGACAAACGGTACCTTTATCAATCGTGGCAAGAGACTCGCGCCCGGTCAACGTCAGGCTCTCTGTGACGGGGATGAAATCATTGTGGGCAAGACTTTTTTGCGTTTTCACATCGTGAAATAGATCCCGACCTTTAGCGTCTTCTTCATCTAGAGTAGGAATCAAGACGCAGGACGACTTGCGAGTCGAAGCTCAAATAAATGGCTGAGTGCAGAGAATGCGGCGCAATCGTCGCAACCAGTGAGAACTTCTGCGGTAACTGTGGGACGCAGAACCCTCCTGCGTCTGCGGAGTTAAAAACCGTCGCCGCAACACTCGATCAGCTGGCTATCACACAATCGGAAGACGAGCCAATCGTTGTTGAGCAAGCGACTGAAGAACCACTTATCGAAGAACCGCCGATAGTTGAGCCCGCCAGTGAAGCCGTTGCGGACGTGGCGCCGATAGAAGAAAAAACCAAAATTGTTGAAGCGCCGGTAGAGCCAGTCGTAGCAGTAGAACCGCCAGAAGCAGTGGCTCCAGTCGTAGCCTTAAGCACAGCTGAGGAGCCTTCGTCTCCAATAAGCTCAAACTCTCTCGGTGGGTCGTCAACCGATGATGTTGGAGTTAACAGCACAAGCGCACACCCGAAAAGGGGGACTACTGGAGGTCGTCAGCCGTCTGTCAAACAGCAGGAGCCCGGCACCGTTCTGAACGGACGGTACGAGATCGTGCGACGCATCGGTGGCGGTGGCATGGGTGCGTTTTACCTGGCGAAGGACCGAAATCTGGGTGATGCTCCGCGCGCCGTTAAGGAAATGGTCGAGTCGCACCTCGATCCAGCCCAACATGAAAAAGCGATAGGCGACTTCAAACGTGAGTCGTTGTTGTTGACCTCGCTCGAACATCCTTGCATACCCACAATCTACGATTACTTCTACGACGAGACGTTAGGACGTTTCTATCTCGTCATGAAATACATTTCGGGCGGTGACTTGGCCTCTCGTATGCGTGCGGCCCCGAATGGAAAGCTCGACGAGAAGACGGTCACCGATTGGGGAATGCAGGTCGCCGATGTGCTCGAGTACTTACATTCGCGACCGAAGCCGATCATCTACCGAGATCTCAAGCCCGCCAATCTAATGATTGACGGAAATACAGGACGTGTGATGCTCATTGATTTTGGTATCGCACGTTGGGTATCTCAACAGGAAAAAGGTGTCACCGCGGTTGGTACGATGGGATATGCACCGCCGGAATTGTTTAGTGGGCGAGTGCAGCCGGCATCGGATGTTTACAGTCTAGGTGCGACGATGTTTCACCTCTTGACCGCAGCCGACCCCCAGGACAATCCGCTCCTGATTTTTGATTTCTCCAAGAACCCCAGGCCACGTCAAATCGCACCGTCTCTCTCGAGTGAGATGGAACAGATCCTGATGCGTGCGGTTGAATACAAGCCTGATGATCGCTTCAGAACCGCAGGTGAACTGCGCAATGAACTCGCGGTACACCTCGAGAAGTTGATGTCTGGAAGAGTCACTTATGGAACACCAGGCCCACTTGGTGGTGACACTGTTCAGGTACAAACAGTCTACTGCGGTTTCTGTGGGGGCAGAATCGCAGCCGACGATGTGTTTTGTGCACACTGTGGTGCGCGCCAGCCGTTGGCGGGAGTCGGCTCAAGCCCTCTGTTACATACTGCTCGACCGACAGCAAAACTAGTTGTTGCCGGAACCACTGAGCTGGATGCTTCGTTCATCCTGCAGAAAGACAGTAATCTGCTGGGTCGAACAGATCCCCATTCCAACATTTTCCCGGAAATAGATCTTTCAAGATTTGATCCGGAAACGAAAGTCTCTCGTCGTCATGCGAGGATTTGGTTGGAAGGTGAGACATTCCTTGTTGAAGATCTCGGGTCAGTTAACGGAACGGTGATAAACGATTCAGTTCGGCTTGCGCCTCGTCAACCCCGGGTACTAGATAGTGGTGATAAGTTGCGCGTTGGAGAAACAATCTTGCACTTCTTGGTAGGGTGACGGCCGAGAACTTGGTACTTTGTGCTTTGTACTTTGTTCGTTAATCTCGTCATCGTTCTTATCAAAGCACTAAATCTGAGCTCTCTAATTTTCGCTTTCATTCAATTCCTTAATGACCGCTGCCCAAGGTTTGACACACCCACAAGCAAGAAGCCGTACCGCTCGAAAGGGTGGTCAACGACTCACAGCGCCTTTTTCGCTTCGGTGTGGCGCACTCCTGATCGACTACATCACGCTTGTTGCGATAGTTGTTTTTGGTACGCTCATCGCTCGAATGCTCGGGGGCGGCGCTCGTAGTGCAGGTAATTCCGCGGAAACTATCGGATTCCTCATCGCGATCGTGGTTGCACTATTAAACCTCGGCGTACTCCCCGGGCTTACCGGCCTGACGCTAGGGAAATGGGCAGCCGGATTACGTATAGAACGGAACGACGGCGGCGAAATCGGCATAGGGCGCGCTTTAATTCGGCACTTTGTTGGTTATCCGTTGTCGTTCTTGTTGTTGGGCCTTGGGTTTGTTTTATCGGCGTTCACCGTGCGTGGACGTGGTTTGCACGATATTATTGCCGGCACCGTAGTAGTTCGCGAAGGTTCGTAGTAATTTTGCCCAGACCGTTTGTCCTTTCGAAATGTCAGAACTGATAGTCAAATACCCCGACCGTGCTCCCGACCATTTCCCACTGGGTCGCTTACGCATAACGATTGGTCGTTCCGCCAGAAACGATCTCTGTATCCCTGATCCTTTTGCTTCGCGAGTCCACGCCGAAGTAAGACGAGAAGGTGATGAGTACGTGCTACAGGATCTCGGTTCCGCTAACGGTACGCTTTACAACGGCGCTACGGTTCAGGGCGTGATTCCTCTAACTGCCGGTGGCCGCATACAAATCGGCGAAACGGAAATCATTTTTGACGACGGCACCTACAACTCAAGTATGGGTGCCACAATGATCACCGACAATTCAGACGCTTCGTTACCCGAGGCGACGATTGCGCTGGCCTCCGGTGATCGGACGACTTCAGGCCTTCTCGAAGCGATCGAAGGGGCGCGGACCAAACCCGAAGAAATCGCAATCGTTTCCGGCGCGGCAGCAACTGCGACGGCAACCAAAAAGCACGGTGATCTATTAGCGTTGATCAGCAAAGTGGGAATCACTTTGCTGGCATCAGCAACACTCAACGAAACTCTCGAACAGATCGTCGCGCTCGTATTTGAAGCTGTCCCCGCCGATCGTTGTCTCATCATGATGCGCGATGAAGGCAGCACTGAAGACTTGCGTGTGGCAGTTGCGCGCTTGCGAGACAGGGCTGGTGAAGTTGGTGAGATTCGTGTCAGTCGCAATGTGCTCGATGAGGTAGTGATTCGCGGTAAGTCAGTATTGACCTCAGACGCGCAGCATGATCCTCGTTTTGCGAGTGGCACAGTTGTACTTCAGGGTGTGCGATCGGTGCTGGCGGTACCGCTGGGCGTTGCCGACAAAGTATTTGGAATCATCTACGCCGACTCGCCAATAGCCGAGGGACGTTTCACCGAAGATCACTTGAAGGTTTTGACCACACTTGCTTCAGTCGCCGCCATACGAGTTGAAAATACGCGACTAATGGAAGAGCGCATGGAACGAGAGCGACTCGAGCGTGAACTCGCGCTAGCCAGCGAAATCCAACAGCGCTTTCAACCGACCGCGCCTCCAGTTGTCCTTGGCTATGAACTCCAGGGCATCAGCTTCCCCTGTTACGAAATCGGTGGTGATTACTACGACTTTATTGAACGAGATGATGGACGTTTGGTAATCGCCTTGGGCGACGTGTCGGGTAAGGGGACTGCCGCGGCACTGCTGATGTCATCACTTCACGCGGCGGTGCATGCACAGTCAGGTTCTCACGACACACTGGTCGACACTATCTCTGCTGTAAACAGATACCTGGCAGACAATATTCCTGCGAATCGGTTTGTGACGCTTTTCTATGCCGAACTGGATCCCGAATCTGGCGCGTTATCGTTCCTGAATGCTGGCCATAATCCGCCATTGATCATTCACTCAGCCGGTACCGTAGAACAACTCGCGTCGGGCGGTTTGCCGCTGGGTATCAAGCGCGACGCAGATTATCGCGAAGGCCGAACTCAATTACTGCACGGCGATGTACTCGTTATCTATTCAGATGGTGTGACGGAAGCTATGAGTCCGTCTGGCGAAGAGTTTGGTCCAACGCGACTTTATGAAGTTGTTTCGAGAAACATCGAAGCCTCGGCCGCCGGAATACGTGACCGCATTGAATCGTCGTTGACAAAGTTTTCCCAGGGAACAAGTGCTGCCGACGATATCACGCTAGTTATTGTGAAGCGTCAAGCGGAGGTACGTCTCTCAGCCAGCGCCGGCGACTAATCATTCACGCCAAACTCAAGAAACTTGTATTTACCATCCGAGTCTTTTCCGAAGTAGAAGATTAAATCCCCACAAAAAACGTCGTAGCGTTCACCTTCCTTTTCGGGCTTAGCCGTGGCGATGCACCGTCGCATCTTTTTGGTGAATAGCTGATTGTAGATCTTGATAAAGCCTGCTCGGTCTTGTTCCTTGCTGTCGAACAGGAACGGAAGTTTGGTTACGTCAGCCACCGCCTGTTTGTCGTTGCGGGCAATTGCGGCTTTGAACGTTTTCCAAAAAGACGTGAAGGTTTGCGATGCCGCGGTCGATTGGGCGTAAGTTGGCGTGGCGATTAAGAGTATCAGTAGAAGAAATGTAGCTTTGTGCATGTGGTGTTTTGCCGGTTCTGTGTATCTATGAACGTTTCTCGGAGCGCATTCCTACACCGCTGAGCAGGTGAAGCAGTGTCCCTATCGCCGTCAGGAAGATCCCGTTACGCGATACTGGTGTATACAAACCGCTAAGATTCGGTTCGTAGAAGAATGCATAAACAAAAAGTGCGGATGCTATGGTGATAAACAACGAGCCGATTAACTGCATCGTTCGCCTGGCTGTCTGCGGATGGTAGCTGAAATAGCTGCCGACCCCGAGATGAAGCATCGCGGAAAGTAAAATGTATATGTGCCGAGAACGATAGAGCATGCGCGGACCATCGGCCATCCCCCGGAGGTGGTTATGGATTTTGTCCATGTACTGCCCGGTTAAGAGAAATACTACGAACAGCAACAGACCGAAGATTATATGGACTCGTTTCAAGGTTAAATGGTCAGTACCACTGCGCTGTAGCGTGTGGCTAGATTTCGAATGACTGCTGATGTTTTGGGTTGAGCCACACGCTACCGCGTGGTGGTACTGACCTCATATCAGCGATGTGCGTCAGTCCGGCTCGAGTCAGGCAGCCTCAGATAATCAGCCATTCTTTGCAGTTGAAGCACCTGTTGCGGCGCCAGCCTGAATCCACTATCGCCCAGTTCAACAACCAGGTCACTACCTTCCGTGATCTCGATAAAGTCAGACCTCGGAATTTTCAAATAGAGAATCTCGCTCACCATTCCGTCACTGAGATGAGATGTTGAAAACTGACCGTCGGTTTGGAATGAAACCTTCTTATTCGTTGTGAAGACAATCTTAGTGACTCCAGGGAATCTCTGTTTAGCAGAGAACGACGCGAAATCGAGACTTACTGTTGTAGGTGGATTAGGGGTGACTCTATTGACGTTCCCCGCAAGCGAGAAATGCGGGACCATCGTCAAACCGTTTTCGGGTGTCCCTTCCAGTTGAATCCCGTTGCTTGAAACGTCGGTTTCATTTCGCCTTGGCGAGTAAAGCGTGTTTGGCTTGGTGGGATCCTCGTTGCCGGACGTGTAGGTTTCCCCTCCGTCTGACAACCTGCGTGCCTGATTGTCGAATCTGTAGTAATCCAAGACTACCCATGAATGAAAAACTACAAGAGCAGTTTTCTCTCGCGAAAACGAAACAACGATCTGATCCACATTCTTGACGTCTGGATAGTGGGCTTTCACAATCTCAGCAGTTTCCTGGGCACGCCTGACTCGATCACCGGGAGCTTTGTCGTTTAAGGGCGAGTTCATGAAATTCACGGAAATTCCGCTGAAGCGTCCACTGCCGTTAACCCTTACGTCGACGCCGCTTTCGTTGTATTTCTTCATTATCTGCGCGCGCACTTCAACCAGCGCACCAATTGTTTTGCCCAATTCCCTGGCGCCTTTGCACCCAGCAAGCAGCAGACAGATCACTACCAAAACAAAGGCTAAGTTTCTTCTCAACATGAACATGAGGATATCGTCGTTAGTCGCTGGGCTTACCCTGGAGCAAGCCCTCGGCTTTTAGCGTCTGTGGTCCGTTCTCGTTGCAAATTGCAAAGGACGATCCTTCGTACATCGTGACGCCAGCATATTCTCCTTTTGCATTGAGTATGTAAAAGTTGATGCCAAAGTTTGGCAGGCCACGATCGTTCAGCAGCCGTTTTTCGATGGTGTTGTTCTTAATGCGGTTTAGTACTTCCATGCCCGCGTCTTTTGGATGCGCACCTCGTCGCATCTCTTCAATAATCACAAACGAACAAAGATTGTAGAGGTTTGCTTCTCCACGTCCCGTCGAACCTGCCGCGCCCACAGCGCCATCGACGTACAACCCAGCTCCAAGAATTGGTGAGTCGCCCAGGCGTCCCGGGATTTTCCATGCTAGTCCGCTCGTAGTTGTAACGCCGCAGATTTCGCCCTTCGAATTGATGCCGTCGCAGTTGATGGTTCCGTGCAGATTTTCCTCGCGCAACAGCCCCTCCGCATACATTTCCAGCGCGGCTTTGTGACCCGCCTCAGCGCGTTTCTTCGGATCGAGATAATGAGAAGGATCGATACGTCGTTTCCACTCCAACCACTGGCGCCTCGAATTGTCGGTGTTGAGATCGTCTTCAATTTTGAAGCCCATGCCACGGGCAAAGTCCTGAGCACCTTTACCAACGATCAGATGGTGATCGGTATTCTCCATGACTGCTTTGGCGACCAACGACGGAGTGCGCACGCCTTCAAGCGCCCCCACCGCTCCCGCGCGTTTCTTGGGACCGTGCATGCACGATGAATCGAGTTGAACGACACCTTCTGCATTCGGGAGTCCGCCGTAGCCCACGCTATCGTCGAGTGGATCAAGTTCCACGATATTGACGCCGGCAATCAAGGAATCAAGCACATCAGCGCCTTCGGTGATCATCGTGAAGGCCTTGTGCACGCCGGTGATGTTGCCGCCATTTTTGAATTTGTTTCCATTGGCAGAAGAGATCACCATCGGCTTCACCGCAGTTGGGGAGAGAATCATCGGGAAGCCAGTAACTTCAGACTTTGAGGCAGCAATGGCGAGGCCGGCAACAGCGCTGTTGCGCATGAAGTCGCGGCGCTTCATCTTTTTGCTCATTGGACTCCTTTAGTTGTTGGAAGAATTGAAGAAGAAAAGAACGGGCGTAATTCAATCACGAGAGCGTGTGATTAGCAACGGGTTTGAGAGTTGGAAGTACACTGACTGGAAGGAACCGCTGATTAAGTGCAAGGGGGCCATCGTTCGTGTTGTTTAGTGTGATTTCGTGGATCGTTTCCGCCGCCGCAAGAAGAACGATCCACGAAGTCACACGAACAGACACGAACGAAATCTTTACTTATTCAGAGCTTACTGAAGTCTGTGCCACTCTTAGGCAAGCGCTTCCTTGATTCGCTCGGCGGTCTTAGGGCCGATTCCATCCACGATTTCCAATCCACCTTCCGCAACAAATCTCTTCAACTCGTCGCGCGACGACACGTTGTATTTCTTATGCAGCAGTGCCGCTGTCTTGGGTCCAATACCGGGTAACTCGATCAGATCAAGAATTGTCTCCGGCGTTTCAGCTACCAATCGTTCCCAGGCGTCAAAGGTTCCTCGTTCAATTAGTTCAATCACCTTGCCGGCGATTGCTTTGCCGACACCTGGGATCGTTTGTAAGCCAGCAATGCCTTCTGCTTCTGCGATCTCTTTTAGCGGTGTGGGCCAAACTTCGATGGCCTCGGCGGCATTGCGATAGGATCGTAGTCTGAATGGATCATCGCCCCGGATCTCCATCAGTGCGGCCAGGCGATGAAATTTGCGAGCAATCGCTTCGTTGTTCATGTTCTTTTAAATGAAGTTGAATTTGTGCTTAGTCTAACTTCGCATTGCGAGTAATATCAAAGCGATTCGGAAAGAGTTGTTGAGCCCGTTTCGGCTTCGTTGAAGGAGGAGCTTTTGTGAACCATTTACGTAGACAGTTGATAACCGGAATCTCGATCGGTGCCGGCGCTTTGCTTGTCGGTTGTCGGAATAACGGTCCGGCGAGTAGCGCTACAAACAAGGAAAACAAGACTGACGAACAATCTTCCGACGAAGCCGCCGCTGAAATTTCGGCGTCAGAAGATCTCATGCGCGAACACGGGATCTTACGTAGAGCGTTGTTCGTCTATCAGGAGGCGGCTATCAAGCTGAAACAGGATGCGGCCTCTGTTCCTGCTGACGCGCTTGAAAAGACCGCGCAACTCTTTCGCGCGTTCGGCGAGGACTACCACGAAAAGAAACTAGAGGAAACCTACATATTTCCAGCGTTGAAGAAAACTCAGAATGCCGCATCTGTCTACGCTGATGTATTGCTGGCTCAACATGCGCGCGGACGAGAGATCACAGACTATATTCTCGCGACGACTAAGGCCGATAAGATTCCTGAAGCCAGCGTGGGCCCGTTTATTACCATGCCGCTCATCATCAGCGCCAGCAGTTCATTATAATGGCTGCGCGAGAGTAAAAAGCCGAATATGACACTTAAGACCATCACCGGAATGACGGTGCGCAGGTCGAGCGGCCAACCTGCCGCCGCCAGTGATAGCACCGGCATG
>Ga0207689_10001940_pt1 | contig 19590 bp, 11 predicted proteins | sample KBSMisM52_FD_184312 | JGI IMG/M metagenome (GOLD analysis project Ga0207689, IMG submission 184312) | Miscanthus rhizosphere microbial communities from Kellogg Biological Station, Michigan, USA - KBS Miscanthus M5-2 (SPAdes) (version 2) | ecosystem: Host-associated > Plants > Roots >... | reverse complement strand
CGATTTCTTTGGAAATAGGTAACGTAGTTATTTTTGAAGAATCAAATACATCTTTGGTATTTGCTTTTATTAATTTTTCATATTCTTCTACCAACAATTTCTCAAACAAGTCAATTGAAAATATATCACCACTCTTAGTACCGGTTTGTGTATCATCTTCGCTCAACATAGCTCCTTTATGAACCCATTCCCAAAGAATACTTAGCCGGATCTCACCGGTAGCCATATCTTCCATGAGATATAAAATAGTAGAGTTGCCAAAAAAGTCGGCAGGCTTTAGTGCGGCAGCCTGCATCCCCTGTAGAAAGGCATTGCCATATTGCAATGCTACACTCAATAAATTTCTTGCTCCCCGGATCGTAGTCGGACCTTTTTCAATTAATACCAGACCATCGGCATCCTGCTGTGCGTAAGTCAGGCCCGGAAATTTTCTTCCCAATTGATTTGCCGCTCCGATCTTTTCCCATACCGGTCGCACAATGCTTACCATCTTCCAATGGGCTACCCATTTTCCACTTGCACCTTCCCGTTGTTCCCGTTCAGCGCCTGCAACCGCTTTTTTCATACCCGCGGCAACGCCTTCCGATGATCCTACCGGGATATTTGGCTCCATACCACCTTGCCATAGCGCAAAGTTGCCATTGATATCGGGTGTGTTTACGGCGCATCTTACCCGGTTCTCATAATTGCGCATATATCCATACGTCATTGTGATAACTTCTATATCCGGGTTGATAAAACTTTTATCCCAGGCCATCGCATCGGCTACACTATTGATATAATCCCAGCGACCCGTGTTGTAACCAACAAAGTGCTTTCCCAATGCAGCCCTGATTTCCATTAACTGGTATGTAGCTTCTAATTGCTCAATCAATACATACACTTTAATTGTTCCGATAGCAAGATCAAGGTGTTCTTCCAGCCCACTGATCATATCGTTCCACAATGCGGCTTCTCCCGCTGTTTGAATTTTGGGTAAATACAATACAATGGACGAGCCTGCTTTTTGTAATTCTTTGTAGTTGTTCACCACATACAAGCTGATATCAACGATAGATGCAGCCATTCCCGATCCATCAATAGCACGGACATGACGATCATCCAAATGAAGACCACGGGCACGGAATAGTTTTGTGGTAAAATTTAATTGTTCTTTCCAATCACTGATTATATCATGTCCAAAGAAACCTATTGACCATTTGTTCATTTCTGCCGCTACAACTTCTGCAACTTTCAAAAACACCGGATCTTTTTTAATAGCCAGTTTTAAATTACGCTGGTTATCCAGCGACATTGTTTTTATTTGTCCTAATGCATCTTCTCCATCAAACATCCATCCGTCAGCACCGGAAAGCAAGGCATACGCTACATTGCGGATACTGCTTTCAAGTGGTGCGTTGGGTTTTGCTGCAGGCCCGGTGCCCTGTATCCATTGTCTTTGTAAATCTGCCGGTATAACGGCGCCTTCAAATTTTCCATCTCTGGCATCCTGTACGTTTATTTTTGTGCGGGGAATAAAACTATCGGCATCCAAAAAATTGATCCTCTTTTTTTGTGCCTGTCGCTCTGCTCTTCTTTTTATTCTTGCCGACATCGCTTCTTTTACTTCTTTATTAAAATGTGAAAGAGAAGAAATGGCTTTAAGAACTTCCGGTGTATAAATATCACTATAGGCTTGCTGTATATCTCCGTTGATCAAAAAATTGTTACTCATCTAATATGAAATTGTTGTTTTGTAAAAATAAAACGGCATCGGTCACTTTATAATAAAAACGGTCATCGATAGCGGGCCATGTGCGCCCAATACAAGCGCCTGTTCAATATCAGCCGTTTTAGAGGGGCCGCCAATGAATCCACCAAAACCATAATCTCCTGGTCCGATCTTTTCATACGCTTCATGCAAAGTAGGAACGATGCTTTCAGCATGTACAATGACAGCAAGATGCTGGCAGATATAAGGTATGATGCGCTGACCCATCACTTCTTCTGTCAGCCACACGGCCCCATTTTCTGCGACAGAAAAGTGAGCTTTTATTATTGCTAATTCAATATTCTCATAAGAATGGGGATCAACAGTATCGGATATCAATTCAAAATTATCGCTTAGTTCAGGCAAAGTAGTTACGATGCGTTTTGCAGTATCAAAATTTTCTGTGATCAATATTTTAACAGCGGCTATATCGCCAACTAAAAAAGAAGAGCCTCCAATCTTCTTAAATACATCCATATATTTTTGAACAAGATCAATACTATCTCCTTTAAACATAGAAGTATCCGGCAATGCAATTGCAGGTGGTTGATTTTTTAATACAGCTCCTAATATTTTTTCCCGGGTCGTCACGGCTTTTTATTTTCATTTTTAATAAACCATTCGGCGAAAGATTCCTTTGGTCCTTCAGGCATATCCCGTTGCTTATACCAGGGATTGAATTTATTGTTTACAACAAAGGGGACGTTTTGCAAAAACCATCGGCCGGCCCTACCTGCTTTTGTAAATTTTCCCGGCGACGATAAGGTCCATGCCATCGTTTTCATGCCCAATGCCTTTGTGTTTGCTGCATACCCTTCTTTCACGATCACCTGCCGCCATTTGTATAATTGTTCATGAATATTAATTTTTACTGGACAAACATTAGAGCATGATCCGCAAAGCGTGGATGCAAACGGAAGATCCGCATGTCTTTTCATATCCAGGTTGGGAGCCAATATTGCTCCGATAGGTCCTGAAATTGTATTATGATAACTTAAACCACCGCTCTTCCTGTAAACGGGACAAGTATTCATACAACTACCGCACTTGATACATTTTAATGAATCCCTGAAATCTTTACGGCCCAATTGACGGGTCCGCCCGGCATCGACCAGGATCAAATGCATCTCTTGTCCTTTGCGCGGTTTTTTATAATGGCTGGAATAAATAGTTATCGGCTGACCGGTAGCACTTCTCGCCAGTAGTCGCAAAAAAATTCCCAGATGTTTTTTTTGAGGAATTATTTTTTCAAGACCCATAGAAGCGATCTGCACTTCGGATAAATGCGCCCCCATATCCGCATTGCCTTCATTGGTGCAAACAACATACTCGCCTGTTTCAGCTACCGCAAAGTTTACACCCGTAAGTGCGCCGCGCCTGGTTAAAAAAATATTCCGTAAATGTTTACGGGCAACTCTTGTTAATAAAGTAGGATCAGACAATCCTTTTTCGGTACCAAGATGTTCATGAAACAATTCACCGATCTCTTCTTTTCGTTTATGGATGCACGGCAGTACAATGTGACTGGGAGGTTCGTTGTCTATTTGCTGAATATATTCACCGAGATCAGAATTGATCACTTCTATTCCACGTTCTTCAAGGTATTCATTCAAATGGCATTCTTCAGTAAGCATGGACTTACTCTTTACCATCTGGTTGATCTCTTTTGCCTTTAAAATAGAATAAACAATTTCATTGTGCTCCTCAGCACTATCGGCCCAATGAACAGTGACACCATTTTTTTTAAGATTGGCTTCAAATTGCAGCAGGTATTCATGCAGGTTAGAAATAACATTGCTCTTGATCATTGATGCTGCTTCACGGAGTTGTTCCCATTCCGGTATTTGCTTGGCAGCGATATCCCTTTTTTCCCTGATATACCAAAGAGCGCCATCGTGCCAGTCAACCCGCTCTTCATCTTTGATAAATGCTCCTGCTAAAGCGGCATGATCTTTTGTTTTAGTTTGGCTCATGTTGCAGCATTTAGGATTTCAGCAATATGAATGACTTTGACTTTACTTTTATTTCTATGAAGTATACCTTCCAAATGCATGAGACAGGAGAGGTCCGATGAAGTAATATACTCTGCTCCGTTTTTTGAATGATCTGTAACCCTGTCTTTTCCCATTTTCACGGATACCGCTTCTTCAGCAACGCAAAACGTTCCGCCAAACCCACAGCATTCATCGAGCCGGTCCAGTTTAATTTGCTCCAATCCTTTTACCATATTTAATAAGTATTGAGGCTTGGAAAATGGAGGAGCATTGAGTTCACTCATTTGTGATAAATAGAGACCGCGCAACCCATGACAACTATGGTGCAACCCAACTTTATGCGGAAAGAAAGCATCGAGTTTTTCTATTTTAATTACATCCGTTAAAAATTCAACGAGCTCATACACTTTTGTACGGATAATCGCAGCCTGCTGTTCATCTTTATCAGAATGAAGATGGTCTTTTATATGCAGTATACAACTGGCGGAAGGACCAACGATATAATCAAAAGCCGAAAAATTTTCTATAAAAAGATCATTGCATCCTTTTGAAAGATGTTCAAAACCCGAATTGGCCATGGGCTGACCACAACAGGTTTGATTGACAGGATAAATAACATTAACTCCGGATTTTTGCAATAGCTGCAACGTAGCTTTAGCAGCATTCGGATAAAACTGGTTAACGTAACAGGGTATGAAAAGTCCAACGTTCATAATGCGCTTTACGATGAAGATTTCCCGGAATTTACAATTTTTTTCCTGGTCATCTTTATGATCAGTAAGATAATCACTACCAATACAACAGCAGACAACAGCAGGTAAATATATTTCTTTGAAAAATCAGTTGGTAGTGGAACAGTGCTTGTAACGGGAGTTTGATAGTGCGGAATCAACCAGGTGAATATATAGGCTTGTGCCATCACAATAAAACAGATCAGCAGGAGCATGAAGAGGCTATGCTTAAATGTAAACCGGAAAAGCTCCGATTCTTTACCCACCAGGTTTCCCGCTGCAGCAGCAATCGCTATTGATTGAGGAGAAATCATTTTACCCATAACTCCTCCTGAGGCATTTGCTGCGACGGTTACTACAGGATCTACGCCAATAGATGTAGCTGTAGACGCCTGGAGTTTTCCAAACAATGCATTGGCAGAAGTGTCGGAACCAGTTATAAAAACACCTAACCAACCCAGTATCGGCGCAAAGAAGGGGAATAAAACACCGGTATTTGCCAATGGTTGTGCCAGGGTAATTGTAATACCTGAATCATTGACGATATAAGCGAATGCAAGAACAGAGGCAATGGTGATTATCGGGAACCGCAATTGTTTTAATGTGGAGATAAAGACTTTTATTCCATCGCTAAACTTCAATCCAATTAATGGTATCGCAATTATTGACGATAATAATATAGCTGTTCCTGACGCCGATAAATAATTGAATTTGAAAATATGCGATAGAGGTTTACCTCCTTTATCAAGAATGACATTATGAAGCCCGGGAAACCCGAATTGAACTTGTCCAACAGAATTAAATAGGTCTTTGACCGGCCGCATGCCCCATATCATGATCATTACTGTTAATAAAATAAATGGAGACCAGGCCCGGATGATCTGGGCTGCTGTATACTTTTTTTCCAGGTGAATAGTTGGCGCTGGTTCCATTGGAAACCTCCAGATATTTTTTGGTTTCCAGAATTTTAAAAAAATAATAAGACATAATATTGAACTCACTCCTGCAATCACATCGGGAAGGGCAGGACCCAAATAGTTTGATGTGAACCACTGCATGACTGCAAAAGAAATTCCCGAAACTAATATAGCGGGCAACACTTCACCTGTTTTTTTAAATCCGGCCATCAGGATTACCAGGTAAAATGGAAGTACCAGGGATAAAAGAGGAAGCGTTCTTCCTACCATTTGTGAAATGGCCATTTCGGGAATGGATGTTACCTGCGAAGCAACCGTAATGGGGATACCAATAGCGCCGAATGCGACAGGTGCTGTATTTGCAATGAGACATATACCTGCTGCGTAAAGCGGATTAAACCCCAGGCCAACAAGCATGGCTGCTGTAATCGCCACCGGAGCGCCGAAACCTGCTGTACCTTCTAAAAAAGAACCAAATGAAAATGCAATCAGCAATGCCTGCAACCTTCTGTCTGACGTAATAGAAGCCATGAAATGTTTAATGATCTCGAACTGGCCGCTTTTCACTGTGATATTAAATAGGAAAACAGCAGTAATAACGATCCAGCAAATGGGAAACAATCCATATAAGGCGCCATTTGCAGCAGATAACAATGCCAGTTTTGCCGGCATACCATAAACAAAAATTGCAATGAGTATAGCTAATAAAGTTGCGATCAGGCTGGTCCTGTAACCTTTCATTTTTTTAATGACCAATGCCCAAAAAATAAAAAGTATAGGTATTACCGCTATCAATGCTGACAAGCCAATATTGCCAAATGGATCAATAACCTGTGTCCAGTTCATGAAATGATTTCACCTGAAAGTTATCGTTTGTCTTTAGTTACTAAATATATAAATCTTTTATCTAAATCGAATCGTATAACTTTTAAACAATAATCGCACTGATCATTAAAAGTTACACATCTGACTATATTTGAAAAGGCGGCTAAACTTCCGCAATTTGTTACGAATTATTTTCAAATCTGCTTATACCACTGGTTCTGCTTTTTGTATCGTAAAATAAGTATCGTTGCTATTCTCTTTGATGACAACAATTTTTTCACTCCGCGTTATTGCATACCATCTGGTTGCAATCGCCTGGGTAAAACTTTATAGCAGCTGTTTTAGTGATAAAACGATTACGATTGCAAGCAGGGGGACTGAATAACTGTAATTGAAATTTTTCAAACAGCTTTTTCCAGAATTTCTTTCACGCGTTTTGCTACAATATCTACCTGTTCCGGCCGGAGCAAAACAACGCCGACGCTCAATGCATTATTTTTTCCTGTATTTGCCACTATACTTGGAGTGCCATCTTTCAAAGCCTTTTGCACTTCTTTGTTGCTAATCTTTACACGGGCCTGGTCCCAGGTAACCAGCAGGCTGGGAAATGCATTTGCAGGACCGGGATCAACTACCGTTTCACCTTTTACAGTCGGCACAGTTTCTAATTGTGCAGCAATACGCTTTGTACGATCGAGCCAGTCCTGCCATTCTTTTTTATGATCTTTTTCCAGGTATAATTTTAAGGCAGCATACATGCCAAACATTTCTTCTTTATTTACCTTCATAGGCCTGCCGATCGGACTTTCATAAGGACTATGATTAAGTTTAGCTGCTTCAATTAAATCCTTTCGTCCGAAAAATAGTCCTGCGCTTTGGGGCCCGCGGATCATTTTTCCACCCGAGAATGTTACCATATCAAATCCCATTTTTTGAAATCTGAAAAGATTTTCAACGGGTGGCACATCCGCAGCAGCATCAATGAATGTCGGGATTTTATGTTTTTTGCCAATCGCTACAAATTCTTCATGAGTTATGCTGTGTCCTTCCTCTGCCGCGTTGAAAAATAAAGCCATCACTGTATTTGCATTGACTGCCTGCTCCATTTGGGCGGGGCCATCTACTTCTACCAGTTTTACACCTGCTGTGCGAACAGCCTGGTCAAATAAATAACGATGGGTCTTTTGAATAATAACTTCACGTTGCGGTCCGGGAAGATTAGGAAGCTGGCTGATCTTTTCTTTATCGGTACCCGTAATACAGGCAGCAGTACCTAACAGTAAGGCACATGCGGCGCCGGACGTAACCATAGCCGCTTCACATTTCAGCATTTCTGCAATCTTTGCACCTACTTTATCCTGCAGTTCATACATATTGGCAAAATCATGAGCCGTTGAATTAATCGCCTCAAGTACTTCAGGCAGCATGAGTGAACCGGATAAAAAAGTCATGGTCACGCCTGCATTGATGATTGGAGTAACACCGAGTTCTTTAAAAAAATCCCGCTTCACAGGTTGCGGAGCAGCATTTACTGAGAAAGGTATGGCAGTTGCAATACCACCTGCGGCAATTGGTAACAGCGAAAAACCTTTTAAAACGTCTCTTCTTTTCATGTGTATGTTTTTTTTGTTTTTTATACCTGAGTTTTGTAAAATGTCATTAATGCGATTTTATGATTTTATTCTGGCAATGCAAAGGCCATTATACTTCCAGCCGGAGATTCTTTGTTTCCGGCAACTGATACAGCTATATATTGTTTTCCATTGCTTTTATACGTGCAGGGAGTTGAAGATGCAAAGCCCGGAAGTGTTGTTTCCCATAACAATTTGCCGGTAGTTTTATCAAAAGCCTGGAATTTTCTATCTCTTGAACCTCCGATGAATACAAGGCCGCCAGCAGTTACAATAGGTCCCGGTGAACCTGTACTTCCGGTAATTGGTTCCCCTTTTTTCTGCAGCTCAGGATGATTGCCCACTGGTATTGTCCATTCATATTCTCCTGTATTAAGATTAATAGCATTGAGTGTACCCCAGGGTGGTTTAATAGCAGGATGACCATCCGGATCTTTTAACTGTGCATATGCAGTTATATTCAGGTATGCAGCAGCCGTATCAGGTTTTTCTTTTTCTGTTTTAACTTCTATGTTTGATAGCCTGTTACTTCTTATCTCCGACAGATCCCTTTCGCTTTGTAATAAACGTTTATCTGTTTTTTCAAACAGGTAATTTATAATTCCTTCTTCGTGTCCCTGGAGTATACTGGCGAAAGGAGGCATCTTTCCACCACCTTCTTTTATTTTATTTAACGCTTCCATTTCTGTCATTCTTTTTTTAAGATCAATCAATGAAGGATAAATAGGTTCGTCACCTGTTCTATCCGCTTTATGGCAGGTGGCGCAATAAGTGGTATATATATTTTTTCCATCATCATGGGCAGACAGGTTTGTTGAAGCGATTACAGGATCAATTATCTGCAGCAGATCAATTTCGGGCGATTCATTTGCTTTCAGGTACAAAATTCCTGTAGCCGGATCAAAAGCTGCGCCGCCCCATTCTGATCCACCGATTGTTCCCGGAAGGTTCAACGTTCCTTTAACGGAAGGAGGCGTAAACAATCCTTCATATCTTAAGCTGTTAAATAGTTTGATCAACGAATCATGCGCGGCTGGAGAAAAATCAGAAAGGTCATCCGCAGTCATATATTGACGGGCATAGGGTTTTGGTTTTAAAGGAAAGGGTTGTGTAGGCCACGCTTGTTCTCCTGGTACATCAGATGCCGGTACAGGCCGCTCTTCTATAGGAAATAGAGACTCTCCTGTTTCACGGTTTAATACGTATAGAAAACCAACCTTTGAGGTTTGAGCGACTGCATCTGTTTTTTTTCCATCCTTTACAATTGTAACAAGATTAGGAGGAGCAGGCAAGTCGTAATCCCACAAATCATGATGTATGGTTTGAAAATGCCAGATATGTTTACCTGTTTTTGCATCAAGAGCTATCACACAATTGCCAAAAAGATTTTTACCTGCGCGATCTGCTCCGTAAAAATCATATGATGGCGATCCTGTTGCTAAAAATACCATCCCTCTTTTTTCATCTACACTCATACCTCCCCAATCATTGGCGCCGCCAGCATATTTCCAGGCATCTTTTGGCCAGGTATCATATCCCAATTCCCCGGGCTTCGGAACAGTATGAAATGTCCATTCTAACTTACCGGTCCTTACATTGTAGGCCCGTATATAACCGGGTTGTGCGCCATACAATTCTGAAACTTCGTTCCCGATTATCAGTAAATCTTTATAAACTATACCCGGTGATGTGGGTTTTATGGATATTTTTTCAGGGTCATCTCTTATACCAACATTCATACTTACTTTTCCATTCTTTCCAAATTCAGAAATTGGTTTTCCAGTCTCCGCATTTAATGCAAAAAGATTATCACCTCCTGTAAATAAAATCCGTTTATCATTTCCTTCCTCCCAATACGTAACACCGCGAAAAGATCCTCCGCCGGGGCCTCCATCGTAAGGATCGAATGACCACACCAGTTTTCCATTGCTTGCATTGATAGCATATATGCGGTGGCGGGCTGAAGCCGCATACATTATACCATCAATAATAATAGGATTACATTGACTGCCTGCAAACCTTGAACCTTCCGCTGCATCACCAGGATTAAATGTCCAGGCCGGTTTTAATTGAGAAACATTTTCTTTATTGATTTCTTTTAAAACCGAATAGCTGCTGCTTGCCGCATCCGCCTTATAAGCGCTCCAGGTACGTCCTTGGTTGTTACAACTCATATATCCAATACAGGCAAACAAAAAAGTATATTTTTTCTTTTGATACAGATATAAGAAAAATTTGTTTCTATCCATATAAAGTGAAAATGGGACTTTTGTTCCGGAATATTCTCCCTTAATATACACCGTGTATAAGAATTATCCCGCTTAAGGACAGAAATATCTTAATAATGGCTATTGGATATTTCGCCTGCTTTAAAAAAGAGTATGGATTTCCATGGAAGCCGTCACTGTTTTTGATAGTGCGTTTTTGCATCGTTCACGGTTTCCCATTCACGCAGGGAGGTCTCAGGTCGCCGGTCATTTAGCGAATACTGTCAGATGTTTTTAGATTGGATATATTAGCCCTTACTTTTCTGTAAGACAAAAAAAACACCGGCAGGAAAACCGGTGTGAGTAGAACGATTACTTAAAATGCTTAATACTTGATACTGCAAATTTATTTTACCTGCTAACCGGCAGCAATGGATAATCGGCTGGAATCAATAGATTTTCTTATTGTTTATTCTTATGTAGCTCAATTAATTTTTTCCGGTACTTTTCTGGTGAAAGCCCTGTCTTTTTGCTAAAAAGTGAAGAGAAATAAAACGCAGATTTAAAATTGAGCTCGTATGCCACTTTTTTTACGGAACGTGAACTATCCATTAATAACAGTTTGGCCTGTTCAATTTTCAATTGCTGAAGATATTGTCCCGGCGCCATACCCGTATATGCTTTAAAAGCCTGCCTGAACCATGAATAACTTACCTGTAGTTCCTTTGCTAATTCACGCAGCGATAGTTTGCTGTCAATATCTGCTCTCAGTTTTATTTTGGCTCTGTTAATGATTGTTTCCGTCTGGTCATCTGCATGAACCGCCTGCTGCCGCTGCAATGCATAAATATTTCCCAGCAGGTGAAAAACCGCGCCGGACACATGTGGCTGGTATCCCGCTTTTTCTTCTTTACTGCCTTCTATAACGGAAATGAATAGTTGTAAAATTCCTTCATGCATACCGACAGAAAGAACGGGCTCGGTCAATTTAAAAAATTGATTGTTAAAAAGTTTTTTCAAAATTGTTCCTTCAAACCCGACCCAATACTCATCCCAGCCTGAAGAAGGATGCGGCCGGAAACGGTGCCACTCTCCGGGAAACAGGATGAAAACTGTTCCTTCATTGATCTCCCTTAATTTGCAATGAGCAGATTCAAAGGAACCACTGCCATTAGTAATATATACCAATTGATATTCCCGGAGTATCCTTCCGGATGACCATTTGAAATAATGATGGCCCGGATGTAAACGGGACGGATATTCTTCGCCTTTGCCAATACGATTACAGCCTGCATTAAGTACATGTATGCCCCAATCTTCGTCCAGCTGCGATACTGGAAGGTATTTATAATAGTTATTCATGGCCGTCAGAACGAAGTAGCAATTTCTTAATGTTAAATGTCATTTTCTGTATTGCCCTGCTTTTAGCACCTCGGTAAATTTGGATTCTCAGAGTTTTACATATAGCCTGAAAATTAAAGTTACCGAGATGCTGCCAATAAACGATACTGCTCTTAACCGTAAAAAAGATGGCTTTAATGGCCAAAAAGCTATAGTGCTGCCGCGTAAAATTGTTGAGTTTTGTGCTGAGTCGCCGCTGATTAAAAACCTTTTTATCACCGATATAGGGTTTTATCCCAAGGCGAAATTTCATTATCGCAAAAGGAAATACGGGTCCCCGCAAAATATATTGATTTACTGCAGTGACGGTACGGGCTGGATAGAAACCGGCAGGGGTACGATTAATGTAGAGAAGGGTCAGTATATCTGCATTCCTGCGGGAGTAACACACGTATATGGTTCGCATGAGAAAGATCCGTGGTCAATTTACTGGGTACATTATAAGGGAGAGCTGACAGGGAATTTTAATAATATACTAACGTTGCAGAATAGCCGGGTTTGCCGGTCTGTTACCTGGAGTGAGGAGCGGGTAAAATTATTTGACCGGATGTATGCTGCTTTGGAAGCTGGTTATGGAAGTGATCAGTTGTCATATGTTAATATGTGTTTTTGGCATTTTCTTTCTTCGTTCTGTTACCCGGATATTTTTTTATTGCCGCAGCAGCAAGAGTATAAAGATATAATTGACATTGCTGTAGAATTCATGCGTGAGAACCTGCACAGGCCATTACAATTGCACGAACTCGCCTCTCATATCCATATTTCAGTATCTTATTTTTCTGCTCTTTTTAAAAAGAAGACGGGTTATCCCCCGCTGGAATATTTTAATCATATAAAAATTCAGAAGGCCTGCCAGTACCTGCAGTTTACAAATATGCATGTCAAGGAAATAGCCTGCAAATCAGGCATCGAGGACCCTTTCTATTTTTCACGCCTTTTTACCAATGTTATGGGTATGTCGCCCATCGAGTACCGCAGCCGTAAAGAATACAAAACGTCATCAGCAAAATCTCCTCACGTTATATAAGCTTCTGTTATACAGATAATATTATCCATGTTTTAGCTTAAATACTCCATTTATACTTATTACACCCGGTTTTATTTTTGGTTTGTTATAATAGGGCTCTTCCTATTTTATTGTATAAACCAAAAAAACGAACACGCCATTATGAAAAAATGTATCGCTGCTGTATGCAGGTACCGGATGGCTTTACTGCTTATTTTCATTTTTTCAGCTACTGACTCTATTTCACAGGCGGGTATTACCGTACGCGGAACAGTATCCGACGATAAAGGACTTGGTCTTCCGAACGTAAGCATTGTTGTAAAGAGAACCGGCAAAGGAGTTACAACTAACTCTTCCGGTTCTTTTACCATTGATGTACCAGATGAAAGATCGGTGCTGGTATTTTCATATACCGGCTTTACAGAGCAGGAAATACCGGTCGGAAAAAACCGGGATTTCAATGTCCGTCTCTCGGGTATTGAAACGCGGCTGGATTCCGTAGTTGTTGTAGCCTATGGAACGCAGCGTAAATCGTCACTCACTGCTTCTATAAGCTCTATTAAAGGCTCTGATATTGCCACACAGCCTGTTGCTAATATCAGTAACAGCCTTGCGGGGCGTGCTGCAGGTATCATATCCGTACAAGCGACCGGTGAGCCGGGCTTTGATGGATCGAGTATCCTGATCCGCGGTATAAGTACTACCGGTAATACGCAACCGCTTGTTGTTGTGGATGGCGTACCGCGTAATTATACACAGATTGATCCCAACAGCATAGCAACTATCAGCATATTAAAAGACGCGGCTGCCGTTGCTCCTTATGGTATGGCCGGTGCTAATGGTGTAATCTTAATTACAACGAAACATGGAAAGGCCGGCGCTTCCACTTTATCGTATAGCGGGTATGTGGGATGGCAAAACCCTACAAAGCTTACGGAGTTTGTAAATGCCTATGAATATGCAACGATGCGGAACGCAGCCAATGCGAATGTCGGGGCGATTCCTGTTTATTCAGATTATGACCTTCAGAAATTCAAAGACGGCTCTGATCCTGACGGACATCCTGATCATAATGTTTTAAAAGAGCTTACCAACAGGAATACTCTTTTGACAAGCCATAACCTTTCTTTATCAGGAGGTTCAGACAAGATCAGATACTTTGCCGGGCTTGGTTATCTTAAACAGGAAGGGATGTGGGGTACCGCGTCCTATAACCAGTATAATCTTACAGCAAATATTGATGCACAGGCTACCAATACAACAAAGGTGTCGTTGTCTCTAAACGGGCGTGTAGAGGATCGTAATCAATCAGCAGTCAATACAGGTTTTATCTTTTACCAGGCATTCCGTACGCCCGCAACAGCGCCATTGACTTTCAGCAATGGTTTGTGGGGTTCATATATCGGACGTACGGCTTATGGTAATCTTCATCATAGCGGTTATGCGAAGACGGTAGGTTACACAATGCTGAACCAGTTTTCGATTGAACAGCAATTGCCGTTTATTAAAGGATTAAGTATAAAGGCGGCAGTGAGCTATGACTTTAATCCATTTAACCCGACCAATGCAACTAATCCCGGAGCGGCGATTACCAGTCTTGGCAGGGTTTGGTCAACTCCGATTCCTTTTTATAATGTTGACACGAGCAGTCGCCCCTATACATATACGCTGGCGGGAAACGATGGTCCGGCTAAGCCAGTATTTAATGAATATTATAATCAAAGCCAGGCATTCACTTACCAGGGATTCATTAATTATAACAACCAGTTTGGCAGGCATGATATTGGTTTGCTTGTTGTGCTGGAAGCGAGAAATACCAAGTCAACAGTATTCGGCGCCTCAAGAAGCAATTATAGCGTTTCTGTTCCTGAATTAAATAATGGTAGTTCCAATGCAACGGATATAAGTAACTATGGTTATTCGGCAGAAGCCAAACAAAAATCTATGTTATACAGGATAAGTTATGGTTTTGCGAATAAATACCTTTTTGAAACATCGGGACGTTATGACGGTAACTATTATTTCGCCCCGGGTAAACGGTATGGGTTCTTTCCTTCATTCTCACTTGGCTGGAGACTATCTGAGGAAGATTTCATAAAAAATATTTCATGGATAAGTAACCTGAAATTAAGAGGATCTTATGGCGAGTCCGGTGCGTTGGCCGGTTCACCGTTCCAATACCTGAGTTCATATACACTGTATGGCAACGCAGTTATTGTTAATGGAACAGCTTCGCAAGGCTTATATGAAAATGCAGAACCTAATACCAGTATTACCTGGGAAAGAGCAAAGAAAACCGACATTGGTATTGAAGGTGTACTTTGGAAAGGTTTGCTCACTTTCGAAGCAGATTATTTTTCTGAAAAGAGGGATAACATGCTTTTTGCTCCTAATGTTATAGTGCCTGCAGAGTATGGTATTTCATTATCTCAGGTGAATTCCGGTAAAATGAGTAACACTGGATTTGAAGTTACTCTGGGCACTAATTATTCTGTTACAAAAGATATCCGTATAGGGTTCAGTGGAAATCTGACGTACGCTAAGAATAAGCTGGAGAAAGTTTTTGAAACATCTTCTACGTTTGATAATCCTAACCGGCGTCGCACAGGACGACCATTGAATACATTGTTTGGCTACCGGGCATTAGGTTATTTCCAGGAATCTGATGATGCTGATGGAGATGGAATTATTGAACCTTCTGAGTATGGTGTATCGCAACCTTTTGGTGTACTTCACCCGGGCGATCTTAAATATGAGGACACCAATAAAGATGGCGTAATTACTCCTGAAGACGAAGTGCCCATCGGAAAAGCAGCCGTTCCGCAAATTATGTATGGCTTTAGTCCGAGTATAAGCTATAAAGGGTTTGATCTTGCAATACTTTTCCAGGGAGCGGCAGGAAGGGATTTTTATCTTACAGCAACAGCAGCATGGCCGTTTGTAAATGGAGCTTCTGCAACAAAAGAAAACCTTGACTATTGGACACCGGAGAATCCCAATGCACGCAATCCGCGATTGACACCAACACCGGCTTCAAATAATACTGCGAACTCAAGCTGGTGGGTGCGTAAAGGAAATTACCTGCGTATTAAAACAGGAGAACTAGGATACACCGTACCGGTAAATATCAGCCGGAAAGCAAGAATACAAGCCGCACGAATTTACATATCAGGACAAAATCTTGTAACATGGAGCTCAATCAAAAATTTTGATCCGGAGGTCAGTGTATCTAACGGGGAGTATTACCCTCAGCAAAAAGTTGTTACCGTAGGACTAAACTTAAATTTCTAAACTGAGTAATATGAAAAAAAATATTTTCATGAAGAGTTCAATTTATATCCTGTTCATAATCCTGGGCTGTGCCTGTAAGAAAGATGATTCACTCAATGTAATTCCAAGAGACAGGCTTTCAGATGCAACTGTATGGACAGATCCTACAACAGCGGATGTTTTTCTTAATGATATTTATGGAAAATTGCCGGATGGTAATAACTGGTGGGACCCCATGGATAACTGGACCGATAATTCAGTATGCGGTTATAGCTGGCCGGAATCACGAAATGTAATACAGCAGGCGGCTTACACACCATCTACTCTTTCTTTCGGATTGGTTCCATTGGATTGGAGAACTAATTATGCCAATATCCGCAAGTGCAACGTGTTTATTAAATCGGTTACGGAATCAGAGTTGACTGATGAATATAAAACATCAAGGCTCGCTGAGGCCCGGTTTCTCCGTGCTTATTTTTATCATCTTTTATGGATGACATATGGTGGTGTGCCTGTTGTAACTGATGTGCTAAACAGTTCGGAGCAGGGTGATGCTATTTTTATAGCAAGAAGCAGTTCTGATGAAACACTTGCATTTATTACTTCGGAATGTGAAGCAGTGTCTGCTGATCTTCCTGATGCGCCCGCACAGACCGGCCGGGCTACAAAAGGCGCCGCCTGGACTTTGAAAGGATGGTGTGAATTGTTTGCCGGCAAATTTTCCGAATCAGCAGCAACAAACAAAAAGATCATTGATGAGTTGGGTGGAGCAGGAGTGTATTCTCTTTTCCCTGATTTCGGTGGATTCTTTATGCCGGAAAATAACAATAATAAAGAAGCAATCTTTTATCGCCAGTATTTACCAAGAGTGCTTGCAGGCCGGCTTGATTCTTACCTCGGACCCACTTTTACAAAAGGCGGTGCTGAAACAAGCTGGGGAGGTATGGGCCCAACCCAGGAAATGGTGGATGCTTATTTTATGGCAAATGGAAAATCTATTACTGATCCGGGTTCAGGCTATGATCCGCAGACTCCATATGCCAACCGGGAAAAAAGATTTTATCAATCTATTGTATATGATGGAACATGGTGGTATAATGATACCATTTATACAAGGCAGGGAATGGGAAGTAAAAACCAGATTGACCTGGCAGATAAAGACGATGCAAGCAATACAGGATATTACCTTCGCAAACGTCTTAATGATAAAATCACTCTCGGGGCCGATAACTGGACGCCTCCTGGTACCAGTGCACAGAATTATTATTATTTCAGGTATGCTGAAGTATTGCTGAATTATGCAGAAGCACAGAATGAAGCCGTTGGGCCGGATGCCAGTGTGTATAATGCTATTGATGCGATAAGAGGCCGTGCAGATTTGCCTGGTTTGGATCCCGGATTAAGTCAAAGCCAGATGCGGGATGCGATCCGCCATGAAAGAAGAGTGGAATTGGCATTTGAGGATAAACGTTATTGGGACCTTATCCGTTGGAGAACGGCCCATATCGTTTTGAATGCGCCCGTACATGGAATAGCGATTACAGGAACGCCGGGAACATTTACGTATACGCCTGTAGAGGTTCCCGGAGGAAATAAGAAATTTTTTGAGAATAAAAATTATTTGTTCCCGATTCCGCAATATGCAATTGATCAGAACCCTAAATTGCAAGGCAATCAAAATCCGGGATACTGATATCTTCTGTTTTATAACGAATCAAACCATACCGGGTTTATACAACCTGCGGTAATTTTTTGCAACCTTTGGGAAAGGCTAAAACATGAATACAGATTTCAAAATCGGGTTATTTGGTATCGGTTTGGATACATACTGGCCGCAATTCAATGGCTTAAAAGAAAGGTTAGAAGGCTATATAGAAGTTGTAATGAAAAGACTGCAAAGAGCTGACGCGAATATCATTAATGCAGGTCTTGTGGATAATGCAGATAAAGCATTTGCAACAGGAGAGTTATTCAGGAAGGAAGGAGTAAACATACTATTTTTATATACCACCACGTACGCATTATCGTCAACCGTATTGCCTGTTGTACAACGTGCAAAGGTTCCGGTAATCCTCCTTAACCTTTCACCTGAAAATGCTATCAATTATTCAGACTTTAATAAAATGGGAGCAAGAAGGGAAATGACAGGCGAGTGGCTTGCTCATTGCGGGGCCTGTCCTGTGCCTGAAATTGCCAATGTATTCAGGCGCTGTGGTATACAATTTCAGGAAGTAACAGGCGCACTCCATAATGATGAGCAATGCTGGAAAGAAATCAATGAATGGGTTGAAGCAGCAAGAGTAATGCATACATTATTCAACAACCGATTGGGCTGTATGGGCCATTATTACAGTGGTATGCTGGATATATATACAGATCTCACACAAATCTATTCGCAGTTTGGAGGACATGTTGAGTTGATAGAGGTGGAAGAACTGGTAACTATGCGCAAAGAAATTACTGCCGGCGAAATAAAACAAAGGCTGCAGCTTTTTACAGAATCATTCGATATTCAGCATGACTGCTTAGCAGAAGAACTCGAAAAAGCAGCAATTACTTCTGTCGCAATGGATAAACTGACTGCAAAATACAAATTAGGTTCACTGGCTTATTATTACAAAGGAACGGGCAACCCTGACAACGAGGAAGCGATTGCATCAATTATTCTTGGTAATTCTTTATTAACTGCAAAAGGCATTCCGGTAGCAGGCGAGTATGAAATAAAGAATGCAATAGCAATGAAAATAATGGATTCGTTCGGGGCGGGAGGATCATTTACAGAATATTATGCCATGGATTACAATGATGACATTGTATTGATGGGCCACGACGGGCCCGGCCATATTGCTATTGCTGAAGGAAAAACAAAAGTTCGTCCTCTACAGGTATACCATGGCAAGGTAGGCCGGGGCCTGTCTGTAGAGATGAGTGTAAAACATGGCCCTGTTACTTTACTGAGTGTTACAGAATCTCCGGGTGGAAAATTCATGTTACAGGTTGCTGAGGCAGAATCTGTACCTGGCCCCATTTTGCAAATAGGTAATACGAATAGCCGCTACAGGTTCTCCATCGGGGCAAGGGCATTTGTAAACAAATGGAATAGCTTTGGGCCTGCTCATCACTGCGCTGTCGGTACCGGCCATATACATACGAAAATCGAAAAACTGGGAATCTTGTTGAATATGGAGGTTGCTAAGGTATGCTGAACAGAAAGAAATCATTGTTCAAAATTGGCTCTCAGACTACCATTACCTGCCTTTTTTGTTTTACGCAATTTAATTTTCAGGATTACTCCTTCAGGGATAAGCACCGAATGCCATACTTCATCACCGTTCCAGATACGTTCACGGACCCATTCCCCATCTTTATAATATCCCTCTTCCACAACAATGAGTTCTGCAGAACTGAAGCCGGACCCATACTTTGGTTTGAATTGAAATTTTGCATCGAAGCCCATAATTAAAAATTCATCATCACCCAACTGGCCGATCAATGCACGTCCCGTAAGGGGCTTACCGGGTTTATAAGCCGGATATCCATAGGAAAACAAAATATCATAGCCGCCCATAGAGACCAACTGTTCTTTTAAACCATAATCTTCTATAACTGCCTGCAAACGGCCCGACCCCTGCAGTTCTGCAATTTTCCCGATCGCCCCCCGAAGCAAACGGTAATTGTCTTTAAAATATGCAAACTTATCATCCAGGTGATCCTTTGTTCGCTCATCATTAGGGTCTGCATGAAAAGGGTCAATGCCGTAGGGGGCTACCCCGATGGCATTAAAATTCCCGATAGCATGAAACTGGTATCTTGCAAAATCAGGCCCTTTACCCATTTCAGGAATGAAGACCGGGTTAT